>Ga0209533_1002586_pt1 | contig 16371 bp, 17 predicted proteins | sample COG_04_FD_184748 | JGI IMG/M metagenome (GOLD analysis project Ga0209533, IMG submission 184748) | Pelagic Microbial community sample from North Sea - COGITO 998_met_04 (SPAdes) (version 2) | ecosystem: Environmental > Aquatic > Marine > Neritic zone/Coastal water | place: Helgoland, sampling...
TAAGAAAAATTATCCAAACTTTAATCTTTTTGGAAGTGAATATATTGGTTACTCTAAAAAAATTATTAGTAAATTAATTCCACAAAAAAATTTTTTTTTTCAAAAAGATATTAATACATTTCCAAAAAATCATTTTGATATAATATTTCTTTGGGGAGTGTTAGAACATGTTAGGGATCCCTTATTATTTTTGAATATTTGCAAAAAACTTTTAAAAAAAAGAGGTGTAATAGTTTTTTTAATACCAAATTTCAATAGTAGAGCAAGAGAATTACTAGGTGTAAATACACCTACATTAAATCCACTTGCCCATATAAATTTTTTTTCTAAAAAAGGAATTAAGATAATGAATAAAAAATTAAATTTAAATTTATTAGGACCCTTTCTTGAATTGCCAATCATAGATTTAATGTATCCTTTGATAGGTCCAGTTAAAGAAGAAAGGATAGATATTATTAAAAAACAAAGTTCATATTATTATGTATATTTCATTGAAAAAAAATAAATTAAAAAAAAAAATTAAAATTGTTGCAATTATTCCTGCAAGATCAGGTTCAAAAAGTATTATAAATAAAAACATAAAAAAAATAAATGGTAAACCACTTTTAGCTTGGAGTATAAATACTTGTAAATTATCAAAAAAAATTGATTATTTTTTTGTTCTAACAAATTCAGAAAAATACAAAGCTATTGCTAAAAAATATGGTGCAGATGTGCCTTTTGAAAGACCCAGTAAAATTTCGAAAGATGACTCGCCAGATTATGATTTTATAAGTTATTCTCTTAAATGCTTAAATAAGATTAATATTTTTCCAAAAATAATATTAAATATTCGTCCAACTACACCATTTAGAGACAGTAAAATAATTGATAAAGCAATTTTGAAATTTTTAAAAAATTATAAAAAATTTACTTCTTTAAGATCTGTGCAAGAAATGTCAGAAACATCATTTAAAACTGTAACAGTGAATAAAAAAGGAATTATGGTACCTATAATAAAAAAATTTAGCATGGAAGATCTGGAAAAACCTAGACAGAAATTTGAGAAAACTTATTCGCCAAATGGTTACGTAGATATTTATAAAGTAGAAGAAATTTATAAAAAAAGACTTGTCGGAAAAAAAGTAATGGCTTTTGAGACAAATAAAACTATAGAAATAGATAGTATTTATGATTTAAAAATAGCAAGGAATTTTATTTAATGTTTAGTCAAAACCCAATAAATGTAGCCTTAATAAAAACAAAAAATAGGATAATTAAAAGTAAAATTCCTGCACCAGGGACAAAAAAAATCCTTTCAAGTTTAAAAAAAAATGAAGTTAGATCAATGCACGGACAACTCCCAATTATTTGGAAGAAAGCAGAAGGTTTTAACGTTTATGATATTTCAAATAATAAATACATAGATTTTACCTCAACAATTTTTGTTTCAAATATTGGTCATTCAAATAACTATTTAAAAAATCAAATTATTAGAACATTAAAAAGTAATTTAATTAGCACTTATGCATATGCACACAAAAATAGAGAAAAATATATTAGGGAATTAGTCAAATTTTGTGGAACAAATTTTGAAAAAGCATTTCTCCTTTCTTCAGGTTCTGAAGCTACAGAAGCTTGTTTGAAAATTATGAGAATGCATGGAATTAAAAATAAAAAAAAGCCAGGAATTTTGACTATTTCTGGGAACTGGCATGGAAGAACTATGGGATCACAATTTTTGAGTGATAATTCGTCACAATCAGAATGGATTGGTCATAAAGACAAAAATATTTTTCATTTACGTTTCCCCTATCCTTGGCTTATCAAAAATAAAAAAGATTGTAATAAAATTTTAGATGAAGATTTAGAAAAATTATCTAAAAGGGTTAATTTTAAAAAAGACATATCTGGAATAATGTTAGAAACCTTTCAGGGTTGGGGTGCATTATTTTACCCTATTGAATATATTAATAAATTAGAGAAATTTTGTAAAAAAAATAAAATATTAATTGCATTTGATGAAATTCAGGCAGGTTTTGCTAGAACAGGTAAAAAATTTGGATTTGAACACTATAAGATAAAACCAGATTTGATATGTTGTGGTAAAGGAATCGGTGGTGGAATAGCTTTATCAGCTGTTATTGGAAAAAAAAATATAATGGATTTACCAACAATAGGTTCTATGAGTAGTACTCATTCAGCTAATCCTATTGCTTGCTCTGCAGGTTTAGCTGTTTTAAAAGAAATTAAAAATAAAGATTTAGTAAGAAAATCTTTTTTGAAGGGTCAGTTGTTAGAAAAAAAATTATTTGAAATAAAAAACTCTTTTCCAGATTTAGTGAGGCATATCTCAAGCAAAGGTCTTATAGGAGCAATAATCTTTAAAAATTTTGCAGGTAAAAATACAAATAGAATTATAGGCAACATTTGTGAAAAATGTATGCAAAAGGGTCTATTAGTTGTTTATACTGGTCGAGAATCAATAAAACTTGGACCTCCTTTAGTTATTTCTAGAGAAGCAATATTTGAAGCAATGAATATAATAAAAGAGTCAATAAAGGAAACAATTAAAGACAATTAAAATGAAATTAAGACATATAGGAATTGTAGTGAATAATTTAAACAATTCTTTAAAATTTTGGAAAAATATTTTCAGTTTTAAAGTGATCAAATCAGCTAAAGAACAAGGTGAAACTATTGATCAGATGCTTAGTTTTAAAAATTGTAAAATAAAAACTGTTAAAATGGTTAATAAATCTGGTTTATCTTTAGAATTAATCGAATTTTTAAAACCAAAAAGAATTAAAAAAGAAATGAAAACTAATTATAATGGTATTACTCACTTTGCTTTAGAAGTTAAAAACTTAGATGAATTTTATAAAAATAATAAAAAAAAAATTAAATTTAATTGTAGCCCACAGATTTCAAAAGACTTAAAAGTAAAAGTCCTGTATGCAAAAACCCCTGAGAATAGTTTTATTGAATTAGTTCAAAAATTAAGATGATAGAAAAAAATAATTATCTTGATGTTGTTTATAATGAACAAGACAGGCCTTGGACTGAGTATCCTGATAAACTAACTTCCTACTTATTTGAAACCTATGAATTAAAAAAAAATCAAAAAATAATTGATATTGGGTGTGGGAGAGGTGAATTTATTAATGGATTTGTTAATTGTGGAATGGAAGGTCATGCAATAGATCAAGGTTCTACTGCAAAGAAGTTTTTCCCAAAAATTAATTTAAAAAATTGTGATATTCAAAATGATAAATTACCTTACGATGACTCATATTTTGATGTTATTTTTTCAAAATCTTTAGTTGAACATTTCTATTACCCAGAAAAAATTTTCTCAGAAATGAACAGAATACTTAAACCAGGAGGAAAAATAATAACTATGACACCTGATTGGGATTTTAATTATATAAGTTTTTATGAGGATTTTACTCATAGAACACCTTTTAGCATAACATCTCTTAAAGATATTCAATTAATAAATGGTTTTAAACATGTTCAAGTGAAAAGATTCAAACAACTCCCAATTTTATGGAATAGAAAAAATGAAAAAAACCTTAAATTTTATTTTCTTAGTTTTCTTTCAGAACTTACTAGGATTTGTGCTCCTAATGTTTTTAAAAAATATAAATGGGTAAGATTTTCAAAAGAAATTATGTTACTTTCCATATCAGTTAAATAAATTTATGACTGATAAATTAATTTTTATTCCAAATGGGATCATGATTCCAGATATTTATATTATGATATCAATGGCACAAAATTTAATTAATGATGAAAAAAATAAAGTCAGAATCATTACTTGTGGTGGAAAAAAAAACTATGCATGTTCAAAAAATATTTATGGTATAAAAGAAATTTGCCGAACATGTATTTTACAAAGAAATAAAGCAATTTCACTGTTAAAAGGAAAATTTGAATTAGAGGAAATTACGTTTCAAATTAATAGTAAAATAAATTTTCAATTAAATAATATAAAAGAATTTAAATATGAGAATATAGATTTAGGGTTAGGCACATATTCTAGTTATACTAATTTTACAAGAGATAGCGACCTTAATGGAAGAATGGCCAAAAAAAGTATTAAATTATTATTATACACCTCAATATCAATATATCATTATTTCAAAGATCATTTAAAAAATAACAAATATGATGAAATCGTTACATTTAATAGCAGAATGAGCGAGCGAAGGCCTCTTTTTAAATACTCACAGAAACAAAAACTTAACATAAGTAATTATGAAAAATTAACAACAGAAAGATTTTATAATTTTAGAAATAAATTTTCACAAGATAGAATATTTATTAAAAAACAAATTAATAAATTTTTTAAAAAAAAAAAAAATTTAAATTTAGATAAAATAAATCAATTCTATATTGATAAATATCATGGTATTAGAGATGATATAAATACGGCAGTTTATTCATCAAATCAAAAATTAGATTTTTTTCCAATGAATTGGGATAATAGTATGAAAAACATTGTTTTTTTTACTGCTTCAGATGATGAGTATCAAAGTTTTGGAAAAGAATTTAATCCATCATTCTTAGGTAATCAAAAAAATATAATTCTTCAGACTTGTAATATTATTAAAGATAAAAGAAATTATTTTCTTTGGATAAGAATTCACCCTAGATGGAAAAATGAAAAATGGTTTGATAAAAATTTTTATAATTTAATATCAAAAAAATATAAAAATGTTGAAGTAATTTACCCTGATGAAAAAATTTCAAGTTATTCGATTGCTTTAAAAGCTCATAATGTAATTTGTTATTGGTCCTTATTGATCACTGAGTTAGCATATTGGAGAAATCAAAAAATAATATCATTATCAAAAAATGACTATTCAGAAATTGGAATTGCTGTAACACCAAAAAATTTAAATGAATACAAAAAATTAATATTGAATAAACCCAAGAAAGATAAAAAAGTAAAAAAAAAAACTTTAGAATGGGCATATTTTTTCGTAAATGGGGGGTCTAAAATTAAATACTTCAAGGGATCGATGGAGAAAGGCTATACATTTCGAGGCATTAAATTTAAACGCAATTTACTATCATCTTATTATTTCATTACCGGAAAAATAAAAGAAAAAATAATTAATTTTATAAATTAAAATTTGTGAAAATTTGTGAAAATATTTCTGTAACTCAAGGAAGACTTGTACCAGTATCTAAAGATAAAAAATTTAAAAACAAAATTCAACAATTTCCTGATAAATTATGGAAGAAAGAATTAACAATACTTTATCAAAATAATATAAAATTTATTGAATGGGTTATTTCAATAGAAAATTTTAATTTAAATCCAATCACAAAAAAAAATATGTTAAAAATAATTAAAAATGTTTTAAGAATAAACAACGTTCATATTAGATCTATTGATTTAGATTTTTTAGTTAATTCAAATTTTTTTAATATAAAAGATACAAAACAGATTAAAGAAAAAATAGATTTAATTATAAAAAATGCAATCAAACTAGATGTAAAATATATAATTTTTCCATTTTTGGAAAAACAGTCATTAATAAACAATGAAAGAAAAAAAAAAGTAATTAAATATTTAAATTTCCTACTTAAAAAATATGAGAAAAAAATCAATTTTTTAATTGAAATTGATTTAAAGCCAAAAGATGTATTGGTTTATATAAAAAATTTTAAAGGAAAAATAGGAATTACCTATGATACAGGTAACAGTGCTGGTTTAGGTCATAAATTTACTGAGGAAAAAAATTATTTTAAATTTGTAAAAAATATTCATATAAAAGATAAATTGAAAAATGGAAAAAGTGTAAGGCCTGGAAAGGGAAATTATAATTTTAAAAAATTATTTAAATTTCTAAAAAAAATAAATTATCAGCATGGTATAAATTTACAGACAGCTAGATCTAAATATGGTAATGATCTAAATGAAATTTTAACAAATATTAAATATCTAAAAAATTTATAATATGAAAAAAAATATTCTTATAACAGGATCAAAAGGTAGCTTAGGATCTTATCTCTGTGATGAATTTTTAAAAAATCATTATAAGATAATATCAGTATCAAGAAAATTACTAAAAAAAAAATATAAAAGTAAAAAAGAAATTGAAAATTTTTATTGTGATTTATCAGATTATAAAAGTTGTCTATCCATGTTTAAAAAGCTTAAAAAAAAATTTAGTAAGATTGATATTTTAATTTTATGTAACGGAAAAAGTGCTTTTAGTTCTGATTTTTCAAGTAATTGGAAAGAAGCATTAAACTCAAATTTTCTAGCATCAATTAATTGTGTTGAGTCTTATCAAAAAATATTCAATTCAAAAACCTTAATTATTGCAATTTCATCTATTGCTGGAATAAAAAATATTAATGCTCCTATAGAGTACTCAGTAGCTAAATCGTCTCTAAATTACTATTGTAAAATAAAAGCTAAAGAATTAGCAAAACGTAAAATAAGATTAAATATTATATCTCCAGGGAATATTTATCAAAAAGGTAACTTATGGGACCTAAAATTAAAAAAAAATAAAAACAAAACTATAAATTATATAAAAAATGTTTCACCAATTAATATGTTTTGTAATCCTGAGTCAATTTATCAAATTATTGAGTATCTCAATTTAGAGAAAAATTCTTTTATAACAGGATCAAATTTTGTACTAGATGGAGGACAAACACTTTGAAAAAAAAAGTATTATTATTAACAGGAGCAGCTGGTTTTTTAGGAAAAAACTTACTTAAACATTTTGTCACTTATAAAAATGTTATAGCTATAGATTATAATAAAAAAAATTTACTAAAACTTAAAAAAAGCTTTAAAGATTATTCTAATAAAGTTGATTTCTTTCCATATGATATTACAAAAAGAAAAGATATTCTTAAAATAAAAAATTTTTCTAAGAAAAAAAATTATTTCATTGACGTAATCATTAATAATGCCGCATTAAATCCGCCTGTAGTTTTGAGAAAAAATGTTAAACTGGCTTATGAAAGCGAAATTCATAAAGATTTTAATGTTGGTATTATAGGAAGTTATTTAATAATCAAAGAATTCATGGACAGTATGGTAAAAAATAAGAGTGGAAAAATTATTAATATTGGATCTGATTTGTCAATTTTATCTCCCGACCATGAAATGTACTTATACAAAAATTTAAAATCCTTGAAATCTATATCATATCCAATTGTCAAACATGGTTTAGTTGGATTAACAAAATATTTTGCCACTTATTTAGCTAAAAATAATATTTCATGCAATATGTTATCACCAGGACCAATAAACAATAATCAACCAAATTTTTTGAAAAAAAAATTAATTGAAAAAAATCCATCTAAAAGACTAGCTCATGTTGATGAAATTGTAGAAGTTATTGATTTTTTAATAAATCTCAAAACTAATTATCTAAACGGGCAAAATATAATAATTGATGGTGGAAAAAATATTATCTAAATCAAAAAGGAAAATTTTATGAAGACATTTATAATAGGAGAAATTGGTATTAATCACAATGGAGACCTTAATATTGTAAAAAAACTTATAAAAAAAGCTGCAATTAGTGGTGCAGATGCTGTTAAATTTCAAAAAAGAGATATTGATTTAGTTTATTCAGCCAAAGAACTTGATGCCCATAGGGAAAGTCCTTGGGGTAAAACTAATAGAGATCAAAAATTAGGTTTAGAATTTAAATATGATGATTACAAAATAATTGATGAGTTTTGCAAAGAAAATAAGATAGAGTGGTTTGCATCTCCATGGGACTCAAGAAGTATTGAATTTTTAAATCAATTTGCTTTAAAATATACGAAGGTTCCTTCGGCTTTAATAGTAAATCAGAAATATTTGGAGGCAATAGCTAAAAATCAACAATATACATTTATCAGTACAGGAATGTGTACATTAAATGATATTGAAAATTGTGTGAAAATATTTAAAAAAAATAATTGTAATTTTGAGTTAATGCATTGTATTTCTGCTTATCCATTTGATGATGAAAAAGCAAATTTAAAAATGATAAATTTTTTGTCCAAAAAATTTGATTGTAAGGTAGGTTATAGTGGTCATGAAAAAGGAGGACTGGCTATCTCAATTGCTGCAGTTGCACTTGGAGCAACATCATTAGAAAGGCATATTACACTTGATAGAACTATGTATGGATCTGACCAATCAGCATCCCTTACAATGGAGGCTTTTAGAGATTTAATAGCATCAACGAGGAAAATAGAAAAAGCATTAGTTTTTGAAAATAAGACTTTATTAGAAATTGAAAAACCAGTTGCCGAAAAATTAAGGAAAAATATTTCAAATATAATATAATGGTAAACATACATTTGGGGTGTGGAGATACGATTGGCCATAGTTGGCAAAACTTTGACTCATCTCCAATATTAATTTTAAAAAAAATGAAATCTTTTTTTTTTAAAAATGAGATAAATTTAAATAAAATTACTTTTGGAAATATTGTTAAAAAAAAATTATGTGAAGATAATACTGCTGATAATATTTATTTTTCACATGTGCTAGAGCACATGAATTTTTCTGACGCGAAAAAATCTCTTAAAAATATCTATAAAATGATGAAAAGTGAAGGATCATTAAGAATAGTAGTCCCGTCTTTAGAAAAAAGGATCGATAAATATTTAATAAATAAGGATGCAAATGAATTTATTAAAAGTCTTCATTTTTTTGATATAAGTTCAGAAAATTCTTTATTTAGAAAAATAAAATTTTTTATAGGAAATTCGAGACATAGATGGATGTATGATGCAAATTCTTTAAAAAATATTTTAGAGGAAAGTGGATTTAAAAAAATAAGACCCTGTAAATTTGGAGATTCTGGAATAAAAGTTTTTGAAGAAGTAGAAAGATTGGATAGATTTTTAGATGATGGATATGATGCATTGGCATTTCATTGTATCAAATAATAAAAATTTTATTCATAGTTTTTTCATAAAACTCGATTGTGTTTTAAAAATTTAATAAATTTAACAAATGAAAGATATAGAAAATAAAAAAATTCTACATATAGAAACCTTTCCAGATTCACCATTAATTGAAACTTCGTGTGAAATAGCTTTAAATTTAAGAAAAAAAAATCAAGTATTTTTTTTTTGGTCTGGTTATGATTTGCTATGGACCGATTGGAATTTAAGATTATATAAAAAAATTCTAGGTTTTAATTATGATTATAAAATTAATATTATAAAAAAAATTTTAACAAATAATAAAGTAAATTATCTTGATAAAATAAAACTTGAACAAAAATCTATTGATCAGGTTTTAAATTGGTCTCAAAAATATAGTACAAAAAATAAATTAAAAAATTACTGTTTTAAAAATATAAACCTTGGAGTTTCTGTAGAATCATCATTATTATCCTATTATAAATCTTACAATTATCGATTTAAAAAAAAAATTATTAAGAACGCTCTTATTTCCTCAGCTCTTGTTCATTTAAGAACGATTGAAGCAATAAAAATAGTTAAACCAGATATTATTATTACATTTAATAATCGTTTTTCAATTAGTAGACCAATTATAGAGGCTGCAAAAAAATTTAATATAAAAGTTATTAGACACGAAGTTGGAAGTTCTGAAAATAAGTATGAACTATTTTACAAAGATGTCCATAATCTTGATCAAAGATGTAAGTCTATTTATGAATATTGGAATAAATCAAAAAAAACAACAAGAAATTACTTTGCAAAAAAATACTTTAATTTACCTTATGCAAATAAAGATTTTATAAATACAACTGGTGGAAGAACAAAAACTTTTTCTAAACTTCAAAATGAAAAATTTTTTCCTCCTATAAACAAAAAAATAGTTGTTTTTTTTACATCATCTAATTATGAATTTGACTCTATTAGTACTGACTATTTAAAATTTGCTAAGAGCAAAGACTTTAAGGATCAATTTAGTGCTATTAAGTCTGTTGTTGAAATTATTAATAAACTACCAAATTATGTTTTGTATCTAAGAGTACACCCCTCCAGCTCAAGCTATAGTGAAGAAAATAGTCACTGGGAGAAATACAGTAAGCAGAAAAATGTATTTCTTATTAGATCAGAATCTAGAATAAATAGTTTTGATATGATAAAAAAAGTAGACTTTGTAGTTTCGTATGGATCTAGCATGGCAGTTCATGCAGCGTATAATAATAAACCATCTATCACATTAAGAAAACATCCATTTTCATGTTCTGGTGTTTTGTTAGAACCAAAAAATAAAAAAGAATTGTATTTATTATTACAAAAAAAATATTCAAATTTAAATCTAGCAAAAAGGTGTTATCCATATGGAAATTATATACTTACATTTGGCAAAAAATTTAAATATTTTAAAACTAATAAAATTTTTAATGGATTTTTATTAAATAAAAAATTAAATCACTTTGGTTTTTTAATAAATTTTATTTTAAAAATAATTTATCCAATCTTAAAATTTTTTAAAAATTATTTTTGATAATAAAAACACTAAAACTAAAATATTAATTTTAAATATTATTTCTTTTAAAATAGCAATAAATTGCTTTCTAAAGAAATCTTATAATTTTTTTTTGAAATTTTTTTTTTAAGAGATGCTGTGAGCAAAAATTCATAAACACTTTTTTTCAAAGATTCATTATAATCTTTTTCTTCATTTAAGGTCATTTTTTTTATAAGTTTTGGTTTTATAAAAAAACCTTTTTTGTCATAATTTTCTGATGGACCAAAAATCTTTATTGACTTTTCATCTTTTTCAATTATCCCATTTGAGAAGACAAACAAAGCTTTGTTACAATAGGGTGAATTATATGAATTAAAAATGTTGATATTGGCATCATTTTTTAACTTTAAGTCGATATAACTGTTATCAAAAGCAGTACCCTTATTTGATGAATTTTTCAAAGAAATGTGAGCAACTTTTTTAATTTCAAAATGAAAATTTATAAAATCTACCCAATGTATGGAGACAGTTTCAAACACTCCTTTTGGGCTTAATTTTATTTTTGATCTCCACATTTTTGGATATTTCTTTTTTTTAGCTAATCCATGAGTTGTAATAATATTTCCATATTGTAGATTTCCTAATTTATAAATATTTTTTTTCTTTATTACTTCACTTAATAATGAGTACCTAAAGTTAAAATTGAAAAAAATTTTTTTAGCATTTAATTTTTTTAAATCATTTAATTCACTCAATATGTTTACTGGTGGTTTTTCACAAAAAATATATCTTTTTTTATAAAATTTCTTAATATAATCAAAATGAGTACTGTTTGGAGAAATTATAAAAATAATTTTACATTTTTTAATTTCTTCAATCTCAACATATTTAAATTTGTTTTGGGTAGGTTTATACAGTAAGTATTTTAAGCCAAAACTTTTTAATACCTTTTGGATTCGTAAAGAGTGAACGCCATCTCCTATAATACCCAATTTTAGTTGTCGAAATCTGCTCCGCATTTGTTGCATGGATCAATCTCATTCCTTCTATTATTTAAATGATTATCTCTAATTTCTTGAATTTTTTTTGATTTCCAAATTTCCTTAATAGTGTTATTGTTTGCATTTCCATAACTTAAATAGCTTTTATAATCAGAATCACAAGGGTTAGCTTTGCCGTCAAACCAAATGTACATTCGATTCCATAATAATTCACATGGTTTATTTAATTCTGGGTGTAAATCATTTTCATAAGTGTTCCATCTTTCTACAGCCATACCAGCCGAAACATGATCTGATCTTTTAATCCAAAATTCCCTAAATTTTTCTCTATCCAAATTTTTTCTTGCATCAACTCCAGAAACTCTAATCTCACTTTTTGAGTTAGGATATTTTTTTTTTCTCATAAAAAATAAACTATCAACATTTTTAACTATTTTTTCAAAATTACTATTAAGTCTTAGTTCTTCATAATCTTTTTTTAAATAATGATCGGCTGAAATTTGAATTATATTGATATCATTTTCTAAAAGAGATTGTATTAGTTTTTCGTTCAAAAATGTTGCATTTGTAATAAATTTTTTTTCATAAATATTTTTTTTAGTACCTAGATATGAAATCATACTTGCAATATCTTTGTGCATAGAAGGTTCTCCTCTACTACCTATGGTTATTGCACCAACTCCAATATTATCTGCTTCATCACAAACTTTTTTAAATAAATCAAAATTCATTACTCCCATATATGGTTTTTTAGTAAAAGTTTTATCTGTCTGAAAACAAAAACCACATCTTAAGTTACAAGTAGAAACAGGCTCTATTAACAAATATGGAGGATGATCTAGGTAAATCTTATTTATGGAAGCAAGATAAAATTTATATCTAAATGCAAAATAATTAAAAATAATATTAATATCTTTATTATTTTTTTCAAAAAAGAGATTCATTTGTTCTGTAATTGGAAAAGGAAGACTATTATTTTTTTTTAAGTAAGTGGACATTAAAGATAAAAAATTATTATCTTTAATTTGTTGTCCATTTAAATAATCTAAATTTTTTAAGAGAAATTTTACAATATTATCTGAGTTATCAATTGTACCTAGTGATGTTTGGTCATCTAAATAAGTTGAAAGTTTTTTATCTGTGCTAGTTATCATAATTAGTGATGATTATATTATATCTAAAAATTAAACAAATTATATTAATTCCTTTTCGATTAAGTTATTATAATATATACGTAAATTTTATTTAACAATTTATCATGAACTTTTCTCAATTTATTAACGAAGATTTATTTTTAACAAAAAAAATTAAAAAATTAGAAAAAAAAATCAATTTTGGAATTAATTTGATATATAATATTCTTAATGAAAGCAATAAAGTATTTATTTGTGGAAATGGTGGTTCAGCAGCAGACGCAGAACACTTGTCAGCAGAGTTTTTAATTAGATTAAGACCTAAAATAGATAGAAAACCATATCCAGTCATATCTTTAGCACAAAGCACATCTGCAATAACTGCTTGTAGCAATGATTATAGTTATCATGATATTTTTAAAAGAAATTTTGAAGCAATGTCAGAAAAAAATGATTTATTAATTTGTCTTTCAACATCAGGAAATTCAGAGAGTATTAAAAGAGTATTAAAGTTGGCAAAAAAAAAAAGAATTAAAAGTTTAGCTTTTTTTGGTTCTAAAAAAGGAAAATGTCATGGATTAGCAGATTATGAAATATTAATACCTTCTCAAAATGTTGCTAAGATTCAAGAGGCATATATGATGATATGTCATTACATATTTTCTAAAGTAGAAGATAGGTTAATACAAAAATGATTTATAACTAAATTTCATTAAAAATATAAAACGATCACTTATGAAAAGAAAAAAAATTAAATTAATTTTTTTTATTAATGCATATTCGGACTATTTAGGTGATTTTATATCATCTATTAAGTTTCTTTTTGATATAAAGGTAATTTTAATAAACTTAAATACTAAAAATACTTATTATAAAAATTTAACTGATAAAGAAATTTATAACACTAAATGTGACTACAATGTAATAAAAGAATTCAAAAAATATGATCCAGATTTTGTTATTATAGGAGGTTACAGACATAAATTTGTAAGTGAACTAATAAATATTTGTACTGAAAAAAATATTAAATATTTATTTTGGATGGAGCGTATTAATCTAAATTTTTATTTAAAATCTTTACTTTTTAAAATTTTTTATAAAAATAGACTTAAAAATTCAGATGGTATTTTAGCAATAGGAAATCAAGCTGTTAAATTTTTTAGAAAATTTAATAATAATACTTATTTATTTCCCTATAACATTGATGTTAAACAATTTAAAAAATCTAAATTACAAAATAAGATAAAATTATTATATATTGGACAATTAATTCCTAGAAAAGGAATTATTTCAATTTTAAACTCATTTAATTTTTTAGAAGAAAGTATACTAGAAAATATAGAATGTACTTTTGTAGGAAATGGGTCACTAAAAAAAAAAATTTTTGATAAAATTAAGGAACATAGTTTCATTAAATTAGTTAATTTTAAAAGTCGTAAAGAATTAATAAAAATTTATTCTCAAAACAATATTCTTCTTTTCCCCTCTAAGTATGATGGATGGGGTGTAGTTCCAATGGAGGCAATGTCTTCAAAAATGACTTTAATTATATCAAAAAATTGTGGGATTGCTGAATATTTAACTAACAAAAAAAATGCAGTTATGGTTAACCCTAATCCAAAAGATATATCTAAAGCAATAAGATATTATTTTTATAATCAAAGTAAAATTGATATTCATGGAGAAAACAATCTAAAACTAATAAAAAAAAGTTTAATGAACTCTAAAAATTCAAGTAAACTCTTTTTTTCTATAATTAATAAGCTAAATTCTAATGAAAAATAAATGAAATATATGTCTAAAATCAAGGATAATTTTATTGTTGTAATTTTGTGTGGAGGTGAGGGTCAGAGACTTAGACCTTTGACAAAAAAAATACCCAAACCTTTAATTAGAATTAAAGATAAGTCAATTATTGAATACATTATAAATCATTTTCATAAATTTAATATTAACAACATATTTATCGCAACAGGATATAGGCATTTGCAATTAAAGAATTTTATTGAAAATAAATACAAAAATAAAAATATTCAAATTGTAAATACAGGCCTCAAGTCAGAGATAATTAATAGAATTAAAAAAATAACAAAAAATAAAGATAAAGATATTATTTTATGTTATGGAGATACCCTTGTTGATATTAATTTAAATAAATTAATTCAATTTTACCTCAATAATAAAAATAAATTTATAATGTCTAGTTATCAGCTAAAATCTAATTTTGGTATTATAGATGTTGCTAGAAATGATGAGGTTAAAAGCTTCAAAGAAAAACCAGAGTTAGGAATTTGGTTTAACATTGGATATTTTATATTTGAAAATAGATATTTAAAACAAATGAATTATCATAATAAATTTAAGGATTTTCTTTCCTTTTTGGCTAAGCACAAGAAAATGAAAACTTTTAAACATAATGGTAAACATATTACGGTAAACACAATCTCAGAACTTGAAAAAGCCAGAGAACAAATTATTAAATTTATTTAATGAAAAAAAGTGAATTTTGGAAAAACAAAAATGTATTAATAACTGGTATATGTGGATTTGTTGGCTCTAATTTAGCAAAAAATCTTTCTAGTAATGGAGCTAAAGTTGTTGGCTTATCTCAAAAAAAAAAAAAGGAATTCTCATTACTTTTTTATGAAAATATTCATAAAAAAGTAAAAATAGTAAGAGGTGATATTAAAAATAGATTGTTAATAAAAAAAATATTAAAGAAATATAATATTGAAATTTGTTTTCATTTGGCAGCACAAGTTGAGGTTGGTTTGGCAAAAAAAAATCCGTTCCAAACTTGGGAAAGTAACATTAGAGGAACGTACACATTGTTAGACTCTATAAACCAAAACAAAACTCAGATAAAATCAGTGATTGTTGCTTCATCAGATAAAGCATATGGTGAATATGGTATAAAAAAGATGCCCTATAAAGAAAATTATTCATTAAAGCCTATATTTCCATATGATACATCTAAAGCATGTGCTGACATGATTGCTAAATCATATGCATCAGCATTATTTAAGATTCCAATAATAATTACACGGTTTGCAAATATTTATGGTCCTGGTCAGTTAAATTTTACAGCATTAATTCCGGACTTGATTAAATCTTGTATATTAAAAACAAAATTTGTTATGAGGGGAGATGGTGAAAGCATTAGAGATTATGTGCATATAGATGATATAATTGAAGTATACAAACTTTTATCAGAGAAACTTTATTTAAATCCTAAAAAATATAGAGGAGAAATATTTAATGCAGGGACCAATACTCCTCATAAAACTAAAGATATACTTAGAACGATATTTAAATATAAAAGAAAAGAGAAAGAATTAAAACAAATTATAAAATCAATGAAAAAAAATAAGACAGCAGGCGAGCTTTCAGTTCAGCATATGGATTATGAAAAATTATTTAAATATTTTGGATGGAAACCAAAAAAAAAATTTAAAAAAATGATACCTAGTGTTTATAGATGGTATCAAGGTTATTTTAAAGTGCATAAAAATGATCATAGCAATTGATTTTGTAGGCTCAAATTTTGGTAGTGGAACAAAAACATATAATTTAAATTTTTGTAATCAGTTAGAAAATTCAAATTTAGATAATAAAATAGTAATTTTTTTAACAAAAGAATATTTTCATCAAATCAAGTTTAAAAAAAATCAGAAAATAAAATATATTATAAAGTCTAATATTTTTTCAAATATTTTATTTCGCTTATTTTGGATGCAATTTATTTTACCATTTGAGTTACTTTATTTAAAAATAAACAAACTCTATTCACCAATGAATTTTTGTCCAATTATATTAAGAATATCCA
>Ga0209533_1002588_pt1 | contig 16361 bp, 14 predicted proteins | sample COG_04_FD_184748 | JGI IMG/M metagenome (GOLD analysis project Ga0209533, IMG submission 184748) | Pelagic Microbial community sample from North Sea - COGITO 998_met_04 (SPAdes) (version 2) | ecosystem: Environmental > Aquatic > Marine > Neritic zone/Coastal water | place: Helgoland, sampling...
TTTTTTTACTCATATAATTAAAGTAGAAAAAGTATTAAGTTTAAAAAAAGAATTTAATCGAAGTTTATCTTATTTTTTTACTAAATTTCAAATATTTACTTTAACAGATTATGATAAATTATTATATTTAGATAAATATCAATTTATTAATAAAAATATAGATTATCTATTTCAATTACAAACACCTTCAACTTTTTGTTTTAAAAATAAATTTAAACGTAGTCATATGTTTTTAGTGTCACCAAATAAAGAATTATTTAAACAATCACTAAAAATAATTGATAAACAAAATTTAAATGTAAAATACATTGATAAAAATATTTTAAATATATTATTTAAGAATACTAAATTAAATTGTTTTTCAAGTAAATTAGATTTTCAAAAAATAATTAACATTAATCCTAATATAAATATTAATCAAGTAAGTATTATTGATTATAATTTTATTTATAAACCTAATAAATTTATTTGTAAAAAAAATATTTTAACTAATAAAGAATTTATAAAATATAAAAAATATTATTTACCATGGTTAAATGATTATAAACAATTATATATATTATTAAAAAATAAAAATATTGATTTAAAAAATTTATATTCAATTATAAGTACAAATTATTTACTCTATTTAAAAAATTTATATCCAAATATGAAGATATATAAAATAAATAATAATTATAAAAGTATAATTGATAATTTATTAAATGAACCTATTAATAATTATTATACATTCAAAGATATTATAAATATTTTTAAACAATATCAAATTCCATTATTTATTTATGGAGGTTCAATTAGAGATTTATATATAAATACTGAAATATCAGATATAGATTTTTATTATATATCAAATTATAAAATGATTAATAAAATTCTTAAATCAATTCCTAATTTGTATTTTAAACAAGGATTATTTAAAAAATATTTTAATATTGAATATGGTGAAATGGAATTAAGTAATTTTGATAATTTAAGAAAGTCATTAGATGCTCCTTGTAATTCACTTATTTATGATTTACAGAATAATAATATATATGATTTAACAGGTATTGGTATTGATGATTCTAAAAAAAAAATATGGAGAAAACCACCGAATGATACATTTGAAGAATGGTCCATTGAGCATAATAATTTAATATATCGACTTGTTAAATTTTTGAATAAAGAATTTAAAATACCAGAACAAGATAGAAAAGATATTTATAATGAATTATATTATATTCCAAAAGATAGAAATTATTGGCACTTTTTAAAATCACCAAAATATTATAATGATGAATTTTTTAATACTATTATAAAAGATATTGATTCATTAAATTTAAATTATTCAGGTCAAGAATTTATAAACAAATATAAAGAAAATATTAAACCACTTTTATCAAATAATAAATAAATTCGTTTATTTAAATATTTTTTTATTATCTATAAAATAATCATGACTTTATTTTATATTTTATGTTTATTTTTATTTAATTTTACTTATTCACTAAATTCATCAAAATCACTTATTAAATATGAAGAAATTAAACCAATTAAATATATATATGTAAAAAACAAACCAAAAAATAAATCCAAAAATAAATCCAAAAATATTTATTTAAATGAAACAAATTTAATCATACTAAAAGGAGAGATAAATAAAAAAAATACAAACCAATTTTTATATGAACTTAATTTAATTCATAATAAAAAAAATGTTTATGTATATATCGATAGTCCAGGAGGTTCAGTTGAAGAAGGTAATAAAATTATTCGTGAAGTTCAATATTATAATTTAAACTGTATTGCCGAAAAAGCATATAGTATGGCTTTTGCAATATTTCAATCGTGTAATTATAGATATATTATTCCATTTAGTAAATTAATGCAACATCAAATTAGTCTTGGTATCCAAAATGAAAAAGGTAAAATTGAAAATTATATGAATTTTATTAATCAAATTGAGAATGAACTTGTACTTATTCAATCCTCTAAAATAAATATTAACCCTGACGCATTTAAATTAAAAACATTAAACGAATGGTGGATTTTTGGTAAAGAAATTTTAAATGAAAATTGTGCTGATGAGATGATTATGGTATTTTGTAATCCATTATTAACAAAGAAAAATATAACTATTCAAACAAGTTATTATAAATATATTTATTCAAAATGCCCATTAATTAATGATCCAATTGAAAAAATAAAATTAAAAGAACAAAGTATTTTTGACATATTTATATAATTTTTTAATTTAAATAATATTTATATATTTTATGAATATAAATATAAATAGTAATTCAACTTTTTTAAAAAAAAGTCATGAATTATTATTATATAGTATATTAATTTATAAACTTAAAAATATAGATTCTTTAAGTATAGATGAAACAAATAATGATGAAATAAATAATTTAATTAAATATATTGAAGAAAATGAAAAAATTTTATTAAATTATATTTGTCCAAAAACACATATTCATATTTTTATTATTAAAAATAAAAAAAATAAAGAAATAAAAATAATTTTTAAAGGTACAACAAATATTCATAATACATTTTATAATATGCAGTTTCAATTAAAATCAATTGATTTTTTAGATAATTCGGATATTAAAATTCATAATGGTTTTTATCAAAATTTATTTAAAGGTAAAATTTATCAATTAATAATTAAAACTTTAAATAATCAAAATTTAAAAGATTATATCATTTATGTGTCTGGTCATAGTTTAGGAGGTTCTTTATCTATTCTATTTGGATTTTTATCATCTTATGTTTATAATAATAAATTTATTATCATAACTTTTGGTTCAAGTAAAGTTGGTAATAATGTATTTAAAAAAAAATTTAATAAAATTAATAATTTATTATGTTATAATTATTATAATTCTTATGATTATATATTTCATTTACCTTTAATTCATTATAAACATGTTGGAAATATCATTAAATTAAAACAAAAAAATGGAGATAGTAAAATAAATTTTCTTAAAAATCATTGTTATAATTTTTATTTTAAAAATTTTTTATTTACATATTCGAATAATATTTAAAAGATAAATAATATATTTATATATGGATAAAAATATATTAAATTCTTTTTATCATTGTTATCGTTGTAATTATGTTACTAATAGAAAAAGTATAATGAATCAACATATAAACAAAAAAAATAAATGTATAAAAAATATTTCTTATTATTTCATTCCTGATGATATTATTCATGCATCATCATTAATCATCCAAAATACAAATAATGATATTAAAAAATTTAATTGTAATAAATGTCATAAAAATTTTACTTCAAATTATAATTTAAATAGACATCTAAAAAAATGTACTAATAATATTATTAATAAAGAATTATTAAATAAATATAAATTATTAAATAATGAACATTTAAATGAATTTATAAAAGATTTTTGCCATTTAAGTATTGATCAATATTTTAAAACAAATATTTTTATTAATTCATTTTATAAAAATTGGAACATTACCAATATTGATTTATTATCTAAAAAATTATTATTTATTTCAAATGATAAATATTCTGATATATTAAAAAAAATTTTAGAAGATGATAAAAATATTAATGTTTTATTTAATAAAAATGAAGAATATGGATATATTATTAATAATGAATTTAAAATTGAAAGAATTCATAAAAATAAACTCGTTGAAGAAATAATGCGAAAAATTTATAAATTATTAAAACAATTCAAAGAAGATTTACAAGAAAAAGAAGAATTAGTTGATCAAATTTTAATATCTAAAGAAAATGAAATTATATATGATAAATATTTATTATTTCAAAAAAATAAAGATATTTACAATAAAGTTCAATCTATTATATTAAATATATATCATGAAAAATTCATTCAAAATCAAAATAATATATTGTATTTTTTATTAAATAAAAATATAGGATTTTAATATAAAAATGTCTATTGAAAACATTGATCATTTTAATCAAGATAATTTTAGTAATATTTATGAAACAGATTCAATTAATGATTTTTATAATAATAATGAATTACAAAATTTAAATATTATTCCAATTAACTATTTCGAAAAAAGTTGCTTTGAAATTAATTGTGAAAAACAATATATTATTAAAGATTTTAAAATCATTTATGATATGGTATTATGTCTTCCATTAACAAATCTTGAAAAAAATTTGATTTTAGTTAGATTTAGAAGAATTAATTTATTTTGTCTGAAAAATTTTAAAAATATTTCTTTTTTTTATGTTAAATCTAAATTATTTATTATTATTTGTGGTATTTTAAATCCATCTTTATTATCTATTAATACAGATTATACAAGTAAATATTATATTGTACTTTTCTGGTTAGTGTGGAGTCTTCAATTAAGTGTTAGTATTGTTTCTTCTTTTATTAGTTTTTATAAATGGGATAAAAAATATTTTTTATATAGTTCATATAAATCAAGAATAAATCAAGAAATATGGCTTTATCTTGGTTTAACTGGTAAATATAATCAAGAATGTATAGAAAATGAAGGTAATATAAAAAAATTGATTGAACCAAATCATAAAAATAAATTAAATTTTTTTTTAAATAACATTGAAAATTTATTGAAAAAATTAAAAGATTTTGATTTAGAAATTGAAACAAATGATAATGATAATAATGAACAAATAAATCGAACAAAAGTTTATAAAAATAGACAATTAAAAATTAAAGAAAAAAAAAATAAAGATGAAAATGACAGCATTGAATCAAAAGATGATGATAATAATAATCAAAGTACAATTCCAATTCCTCCAGATGATCACATTTTATAAATAATATAATCCTCATAGTTCAAATAAATATTTATTTTTATACTAACATTTAATTTATATATTATTTTTTTAAATATTATAAAAATTGATTATAATATTTTTAAATAAAAAATTATAACTTTCAAACATGTATAAATTTATTGTGTATTTAACTATTATATTTTTTATAAAAAAATATAAATTTAAGGATTATAAATTAAAAAAAATAAAGAATAATTATTGTTTATGCAATGGTAATCATTTAGTTTATGATTATAAAATTAACGAATATGTCCATTATCAAATGTCACCTACACCTAAACCTAAAATTAAATATTAAATTTTTTTTAATTTATCTAAAAATAATAAATATTCATTTTCTTTTATTTCTAATTCATATGAAAATTCATATTTTGTATGATAATTTTTAATTTTATATTTTTTTATGTTATATTTATTCATTAAATCTATCATTTTTTTTTCAATACTTAAATCACGTATTAAACCATCATTATTGCAATTTAATACATTACCAATACGAATTAATCGTGTATTATTATTGCTTTTAACCCATCCTTTATTAAAAATTGCTTTATCTTTTAATAATGATTCAATAGATGACATAATTTATATATATAACTTTTTTTTAAATCATTTTAATTCATTTTTTTATTATTATTTATTTTAACCTTTTTTTTATTTATGTTATTTTGATATTTTGTATTCATTTGATTATTTTTAACTTTTAATAAATTATATAAAATTTTATCCTTTTTGTATAATAATGTTTTTTTTAATAACATTAAATTTGATAATTTTATCAATTTTAAATTATTTGAATTTTCTGTTGTTGAATGTTCAAATTCATTTATTTTTTTATTGATACTATTTAAATTATTTATTTTTAATTGTGTATTAATTGTCTGTATATTTTGTTCATTTTTATTATTTTTTTTTTCTATTATATTAATTTTACCTTTTGTTTTTTTAAATAAATTATTTATCAGTTTTAATTTATTTTCAATATTAGTATTATTATTATTATTATTACTATCTTCACTATTTGTATTATTATTATTATTATTATTATTATTATTATTACTATTTAAAATTTCTAATTCATAAAGAATTATTTTTTTTACTAAAAGTAAATCTATAAAATAATTTATTGAATTATCTTCTTTATTTAAAATATTATTTATTTTAACATTGTATTTAAATGTAATATTCGTAATATTTTTTTCGTTTGTCTTTTCTTTCAAAAATAATTTATTTAGTTTATTCAGTTTTAATTTATTTTCAATATTAGTAGTAATTTTATTGTTATTTATTTTTTTATTTTTATTAATTAATTTATTTAATTTATTAATTAGTAAATCAATTTTAATTAATTCATTCTTTGATGTATTATTTATATTTAAATTTTTATATTTTTTAGATATTAAATTTAAAATATATGATTCTTCACTATTATAGTTATTATTTGAATTATAATCTGTATTCATATAATTATTAAATATATTTTTATTTTTATTAATTTAATTTAATTATTTTATTATAAACATCTAATAAATTATAATCACATAAATGATTATTTAAAGTATTTAAAACTATCAACTTTTCATTTTTTTTTAATTCTTTTTCATTTATACCTTGAATAATAAGTTGTATATATTCTTCATTTTCATTTTTATTTAGTAAAATAACTTGAAAAATTATTTTTTGTTTATTCGTTAATAAATAAAAAGTGTAATGCTTTATTACATATTTATAATTTAAATAAATACATTTTTGTTGATAACAATTATGATAATTATTTTTTAATTCATGCCTATGGTTTTTATTATAATAATAACCATCATATGATGTATTTAAAAATAATTGATTATTAGATTTTATTAATATTTTACCACTCTGATAATTTTTATTTTTTTCATTGGATTTATGATAAAGTGATATATTATTATCTTTCATTATTTCACAAAATAAACGCGGTCCTGTTGGATGTAATGGACATAAACCATAATATTTATTTATGACATGATCTACTATTTTATTAATCAATACTTTTATTTTTTCATTTTTAGCAACAGTAATAATAATAGAATTAAATATTAATTCCGGTTTTGTATCTTGACAATATAAATATTTATCTTCTTCGTTTATTATATCATCAAAAGATTTCCTTAATACATATTTATGATCTATATATAATCCCCCATAAATATACATTAAACAATAACGAAACAAATCGGCTTTATATGCTGTTGGGTATAATCTATCGTAAGCATTTAAAACACTTTCTTCAAAATTATCTTTAATAAATAAACGACATTCTTTATCATTATAAAAATAATAATTATATGAAGGATTTAATTCCATTAATGTCTGTACTGAATTATAATGACTTTCATTATGGTATTCATTATTAGAATATGTTTGATAAATATTTTTTGGAATAGAAATTTTCTTTGGTATTTTTTCTTTAATACATAAATTTATTTTATAATTTATTATTTTATAATGTTTAGATGAACTTCCTACATAAATAATTTCATGGTCTTTATTGTCAATTGAAAATAATTTTATTTGAAGATTATTTATCCATCCTTTTGAATTTAAATTAAATTTTCTTAATATGATTTTTATTTTATTTGGTGATATATAATAAATAATACAATTAATATCATTATTATAACTGTCTATTAATAAATAATTATTTTGTATTAATAATGAATCAGATTTTTCTTGATAAGATGGTATTTTTTGTTCATTCATCATAAATTATAAATTTAATTTTTTATTTAGTTTGACACTAAATAATTATTATTTATTTTTAATAAATTAATCATCATATGATTTCAAAATTATTTAATTATTATATTAAATATCAATAATTAAACATGTAAATTAAAATTAAGCAAAAATATATGACTTTATTTGATGATTTTTTATTTTTGCTTAATTTTTTTTACTTCTTTTTATTCATCAAGAAATAATATTATTTTTTTATTATTTTTTCATTGAAACTTTATTGTTGAAAATAAAAATTAAGAACCTTTAATTTTAAATAGTTGATGTTTTTTTTTGCTTAATTTTTTTTTGCTTAATTTTTTTTGCTTAATTTTTTTTGCTTAATTTTTTTTGCTTAATTTTCGTTTATCAAGAGATTTTTTTTATATTTTTTAAATTATTTAACAACATTTTATTAATAAAAAATCTAATATTGATTTTTTAACTCTATTTTTATGGTGAATTTATTTTTGCTTAATTTTTTTGCTTAATTTTTTTGCTTAATTTTTTTTGCTTAATTTTTTTGGCTTTGGTAAAAATGATATTTTCTTTTTTTTTTATCAATTGTATATGTTACTTTTTGAAAAATAAAAATTAAGCAAAAATTTTGCAGATTTCATTTAGTCGTTTTTTTTAAGCAAAAATAAAAAAATTAAGCAAAAAAATTAAGCAAAAATGCATTTTTGCCATCATAACATTTTTAAAAATATTTATTTTTTACAATATATTTTGTAATTTTTTTTGCTTAATTTTTTTTTGATTTTTAGTCTTGATGAGACAGGAAAGTTAAAAAATAAAATGCTTAATTTTCGTTTATCAATAGATTTTTTTCATTTTTACTTAATTTTTTATTGTAAGATCTTTAATGAAAATAAAAATTAAGCATTTTTTGTATCATTTTTATGATGAAAAATTTTTTGCTTAATTTTTTTTTGCTTAATTTTTTTTGCTTAAAAAAAAAAACATCATTTTAAAATTTTTTGTGAACAAATTTGCATTTCACTTTTTTTATTTTTTATATTTTATAAAACAAAAGTTTAAAAAAGTGTTTTTTTTGACATGCAAAATTAAGTGAACTTTTAAGTTTACTCACTTTTTTTTATCATAATGATTTTTGTTTTTTATTATTTTTATCATTTCAAATTGAAAAAATGTGAACTTAATTTTTAAAATTGATGTCTTGTTAAAATTAAGTTTACTCATTTCAAAAAAATGCAAACACAGGAAGTTTAGATTTTTAACTTTCCTGTTTTTGCAAATCCGAAATTCGCCTTTATGTGTCGTGTTTTTTCCGAAACTTTTTTCGGCACTTTTTCGAGCAGTTGCAGAATTTTATGTGTCGTATTTTGACTGCAGATCCGAAAAACTGCTTAGGGTGTGATGGTTTTTCCGAAAAAAAAATCGAAAAAATGCACTTTTTTTTCGAGCAGTTGCACACCTTTTTACATATTTTATGTGTCGTATTTTCACTGCAAATCCGAAAAACTGCTTAGCGTGTAATGATTTTTCCGAAAAAAAAATCGGAAATTTGCACTTTTTTTTTATATTTTTTTTTACTTTTTTAGAGCAATTTCAAAATTTTATGTGTCGTATTTTGACTGAAAATCCGAAAAACTGCTTAGCGTGTGATGATTTTTCCGAAAAAAAAAACATATTTTTGCACTATTTTTTTGCATTTTTCTGCATTTTTTTCTGCATTTTCTTTTTTTTTTGCATTTTTTTTAAATAATATTTTTTTTCTCACTCAAAACTGAAAAAAAAATTAAGCAAATTTGACCACTTTTGAAAATTTTTGCTTAATTTTTGAAAATTTTTGCTTAATTTTTTTTAAGCATTTTTTCAAAATTAAGCATTTTTATTTTTTTGCTTAATTTTTGCTTAAATTTTTTAAGCAATTTTTATAAAAATTAAGCAATTTTATAAAAAATTAAGCAATTTTATATTAAGCATTTTTTTATAAGAAATTAAGCATTTTTATAAGAAATTAAGCAATTTCCTATTTTTTGCTTAAAAATAAAAAGAATGAATATAAAAATAAAATTTGATTATAAATAAATGAGTGTCAAATATAAATGTCATTTATGTTTTTTTATTACAAATAGAAAATGTAATATAAATTACCATTTTAATCGTAAAAAAAAATGTTCAAGAAATCCAAATTGTCATTATACACCCGAAGAAATTGAATATTTAGATAAAAAACAATTTGAACATAATTATAAACATTTAATAAAAGAGTCAAAATTTGAAGAAGAAGTAATTAAAGAATTTAATCAAAAAAATCTTATTTCAACACAAAATACTATAAATAATATAACAAATAATACAAATAATACAAATAATATAACAAATAATACAATTATTAATATCAATATTAAGAATGATTTAATACCATTTGATCGTGAATGGGACATATCATCCATAGACGATAAAGATAAATTTTATTTGATGTTTTCAAAATATATGTACACAAAGTTATTAGAACTTATATTACAAAAAGACATAAATTCAAATGTAGTCATAGATAATAATAGTAATAAAGGACTTGCGTTCTATAAAATAAATGAAGAGAATGTATATGAATCCATTGAAATTGAAACATTGGTTTCGGAATCAATGTTAAAACTTCATAATCAATTAATTGAAATGTATAAAATGGTAATGAATGATCTTGATGAAGACATAAAAAGAAATATGATTAAAGAACCCGAATTTCTAAAAGAATTTCTTAGAAATGTAGATAAGAAATATCAAGATTTTCAAGATAAAACAACAATAAAAAAAAAAGTGAAGGATTTAATCATTGAAATATATAAAAGAAATCAAAAAAAGGCATTAGAAATAATGAAAGATAATAAATCCCATGGTTTTAATCTAATTCAAGAAATTCAAGAATATGAAATAAAAGAAGAAATAGAGGATAATCCATCAGATGAAGAAATTGATGAAGATTATTTTAATGATGAAAATAAATTTATGTATTGATTATTTACGAACTTGATTATAATTTTCAATAAACCATTGAACACTGTTTTTTAAACCAATATCTAAAGATGTAAATTGTATGTCAGGATAAATAGATAATAACTTTTTATTTGATGCTGTTTTTTTAAATTGTCCGTCACTAAATGATGTATCAAATACAATATGTTCTTCATAATTAAATAATTGAGCAATTTTTTTACCAATTTCACCAATAGATACTTCATCATTCGGACTACATATAATACTTTCTTTTTGATCATAATGAAATAATATATGTTTAATGCAATTTGCTAAATCTATATTGTATATAAATTGTCGTAATGGAGTACCACTTCCACAAATAACAAATGGTTTCTTTTCTTTCTTCGCAAGATAACATTTATGAATTAACGCAGGTATAACATGTCCATCTTTTAATGAAAAATTATCATGTTTTCCATAAATATTTGTTGGTATTATATTTATAATATTCATATTGTATTGATTATTATATGCTTGGGCTAAAATTTCCCCATTTCGCTTTGCATAAGCATATGCATCATTAGAAAAGTGAGGGGGACCATGATGTAAATCATTTTCATTTATTGGATAACTTACTTTATCAGGAAAAATACAAGTAGATAATAAATTAATAACTTTTTTTACTTTAAAATAATGACAGCATTTAAAAACATTCATTGTCATTAACATATTGTCTTCAAACATTTGAACTTTATTATTCATATTTTTAAATAAACCACCTACATTTGCTGCACAATGTATAACATAATCAGGTTTTATTTTTTCAAATAATTGAAACGTTTCTTTATAATCAATTAGATTACAATCTTTAGAAGATAAAAAAATACAATTATTTTCTGAATTCATAAATACTTCATTTAAACCTTTACCAACCAAGCCTGAACCTCCTGTAATTAATATATTCATTTATTAAATTTTAAATATATAATTATATTCAGTTTTATACTTAATATTATTTTCATTAAATTTAATTTCTTTATCAAGTTTAATATTATATATATCAATTACTATATTATTTTCAATTTTACATGTTTTAATATCTTGTTTTAAAATATTTTCACTTATATCTTCTTTATAAAATCTTATTTCATCTTTTAAATTATTATTTGATTTATTTATATTTTTATCTAATAATATATGTGATTCATATATATCTTCTGATTGTATAATTTGATTTTCTTCAAAAATAACTTCATTTTCATCAATATTTTCTCTTGTATTTTCATATAAATTGTCTTTTTCAGATGTTTTATTATTTTCATATAAATTATCTTTTTCAGATGTTTTATTATTTTCATCTAAATTGTCTTTTTCAGATGTTTTATTATTTTCATCTAAATTATCTTTTTTAGATGTTTTTTTATTTTTTTTCAATATTTCTTTTTTAGATATTTTATTATCTTCATCTAAATTGTTTTTTTTATATATTTTATTATCTAAATTATCATTTTTGTTAATATTTGTAGAATCAATAAAAGTTAATATATAATAATCATTATTTAAATGATTAATTTTATAAACATTATTTTTTTCAGAATAAATTTTAAAAATATATTTATCAGTTATATAAATATTTGTATAATAAATAAATTCAGATTTTTTTTTTATATCTTTAATTTGAAATGATTTATTATTAATTGTTTTAAAATTAGTTAATAATTTAGTAAAATCAATTTTTTCTTTTTTTTTGATAGTATCAATTAAATTTTTTGGATTAATAAAATTATTTTTTGCAAATAATAAATAAACATAATTATCTTTAATTAAATAAGAATTTTCATCAATTCTTAATTCATCAATAGAATTAATATTATTAATATATTCACTAATATAAATCCCTCCATTTAAATTTAGATAAAATAAAATATAAATTAAAGATTTACTTTCATTATCATAGATTGATTCTATATCATTCATATATTCTTTATATTTATTTATAAAATTTATTTTTAACATATTAAAACTTAAATTTTGATAACTATAAAAATTATTTTTATATAAAAAATAATAAAAATCATAAATTTTTTCAGGATTAAAATTATTTTTTTTAAATTGTATTATTTTTTTTGGAATAATATGATTATTTGTTTCTTTATAATAATCAAGTTTAATATCAGTATAAATTTCAATCTCTTTAAAATCATAAATTGAACCACCAATTGAAATATCTTCAAAATTTTTATTATTTAATGAATAAATTCTTAAAATAATATCATCGTCCCAAGAAGTTTTATTTAAATTTTTTAAAGATATATATATTAAATTATAATCTAAATAATAAATTTCAAATTTAAAAATATTTTTAAAATATTTAATGTTTAAAAAATAGAAATTATTTTTTACATATTTATTCAAACTATTTAATTTAATTATATTTTGATCCATAATATAATTTATTATAAAAAAAGAATAGAATAAACAAAAATTATAATATAAATATTTATTATTCAATAGAAAATACAAATTCATTATCAATATTTTTTTCAATAACTTCTTCTTTATGTTTTTTATTAATTGGATCATATATACGTAAATAAATATTATCATCCCATCCACTATCAGAATCCATTCGTTTTATAAAAAATATATTTTCTTTAAGAGGAAAAATTTTAAATTCATAATTATTTTTCTTATTATTATAAAATGAAAAAACATATTGTTGAATATATATATTTTTTTTAAAATAAAAATTATTTTTAAGATATTCATCTCTAAAATTATAATAATTTTTATAATAATTTACGTATTCACAATTAAATATAACATTATTTTGAAATTTAACGATAGATCTATGTTTTTGAAATTTTTTTTCATAATTATTAAAAAATTTATAAAATAATTTATTACCTGTTGGTTCATGTATATCATTTAAATAATTTTTATTTAAAACATTATGAATTAGTTCTTTTATCATATTCAATAAATCTTTATTATTTTTTTCAAATATTAAAATACCATTATATAATGATTTAGGTGCATCATCATTTACAATTAAATATTTATCGTTCTCATCAATTACATTATCTAAAGATGAAGTAATAGATATTTTTGAATCTAAATAAACTCCTCCATTTATATATAAATATGCATAACGAAATAAATCAGCACGAATCGCTCCTGGTAAAATTAAATCATATGCTTTAAGAATATCTGTTACTTCATTTTTAGATATTTTAGTTTTTTCATTTAAATGTTTAAAAAAATTATTTTTTATAAATTCTCTTGAATCATTATCATCAAAAAATAAATATTCGTAATCTGGATTTTGTTCAATTAATGACACAACACTATTAAAATGAAAAATATTATCACACATTTTTTTATTTGTTTGAATTATTTTTTTTGGAATATAATTAAGAGTTTTTAATTCTTTTTTTTCAACATTAAATTGTGTATATATTTCTACTATTTTTGAATTTTCATCACTGCTACCAATAGAAATAACATAATTATCATTAGATAAAAGACTCAAAATTTTTATTTTTAAATCATGATTCCATCCATTATTTTGATTTAATTTTCTAACAATAATTTCTATTTTATTAGTTTCAATGTAATAAATAACTAAATGAAATTGATTTCTACTAGGATTAATAATATGATAATCATTCTTAATTAAATGTTTATTTCTGGGACTAATATATTTTTTTAAATTTATCATTATTATTTTTAAAGATAATATTATAAAAATTTAAACAAAAATGAATATTATTTAAAATTATTATGAAATTATATTTTTTATAAAAAAATGATTATCTAAATTTTTAGGTATTTCAAATTCAATGAATTTATTTTTAAATTTAAAACTGATTTGACAATATGGTAATTTATCTAATGTTTTATTAATAAGTATAAATATATATTTATTATTTATTAAATTAATAGAATAATGATAATTATCTATTTTTTTTGAATTTAAAATATTAAAATCAATTAATTGTTCATCTTTTAAATTGATATTTAAATTTAGATTTTTATAATTTAAAAAAGCATAATTATTTTGAATTAATTCAACAGGTACAAAACAATTAATTTCAGTATGATTATCTAAAATTATATTGAAAAATAAATTATTATTCCATTTTTTATTATTTTTTTGTAAAATTAAAATAAAATCATAAATAATATAAAATTCAAAAGTAAAATTTAATTGATGTTCAGGAGAAATATAAATTTTATATTGATTTAAACATTGAATATTAGTATTAAAAATTTTACCAGATTTCCATAATTTTGAATAATGCGATGCTGGTGCTTTATAATTACTATAGTTTTTATATAAAAGTAAATCATTATTAAATTCAACTACTAAATTTTTATAATTTCTATAATCACCTAATATTTTATGTTTCATTAAAATATGTTTATTATATTTAAGATTTTGATTTATAAACTCTTCATATAACATATTTGGTCCTGTTAATGATAAAAATGTTTCTAATTTTTCAAATTTAAATTTATTCATTTTACCATATATTGATTGAAAATTATTAATTTTATATATTATTTTATCAAGTATATCTTTGAAAATTATCTGTTTTGGAGAACTCATCATAACAGCATTATATAAACCAGTTGCATGATGATCTTGACATAAAATAAGTTCATCATTTTCATCTAGAATAGATTCAAGTGATTTTAATAAAATGTTTTTACAATCAAAATAAAAACCTCCATGAATATACATAAAACAATATCTAAAATAATCTGCTTTAAAAGCCCCGGGATAAATAATATCGTAATATTCTAAATATTTTTTATCAAAATTATTTTCAATAAATAATCTACATGAAGGATTATCAAAGAATAAATATTCAAAATTTGGATTTAATTCTTGAAAACTATATATTGAATTTAATGCTAATATATTATCAAAAGTATTAGATTTAGAAGTTTGAAATATGATTTTAGGTATTTTTAAAGATTTATACTTTTTTTTTTTAATTTGTATATGATTTAAAAAAGTATTACACATTTTAAAATTTTTATTTGATGTACCTATATTTATAATTTCATATTTATCTAATGTGTCATTAAATATTTTAATTTTAATAGAATGATTCCATCCTAAGCAATCATTTAATTTTCTAAGAATAATTTTTATTTTATCTGATTTAATGAAATAAATAATTAAATTAAAATCATTTTTTAATGGATTTATAATATTATATTGACTTGTAATAAAATAATCATTTCTTGGTTTTAAATTATGAATAGTAGTCATAATATAAATATTATTTATTATAAATTATATAATCAAATTTAATCAAATTTAATCAATTAATAATTTTTATTATTCATATTATATAATGTAAATCTACACGAATCACTGCAATATATATTATCATTATACATATAAAATGTATTTATTATATTTTTTTTACAATAATTACATTTAGGATTATAGTTAATACTTTTATCATTAATATTATTATTCATGCTATTTTCATCATTATTGATATCATCAAGACAATAATCAAATTTAAAAAAACAAAAGATATTAATATTACATTTTGAATAACTAAAAAGAAATATTTCTTTTAAATATATAAACATGGTTTATATTTTAAATAAAATAAATTATTAATAATTATGGAGTATTCATTATCTGATTCTTGTAATTATATTCATTTTTTTTTTGAAGAACCATTGATTCATAATATACAAAATATTTATTTTAAACAAAATTTAAATATAGATTATTTAAATCGATCGTATTTATCTTATTATTATGAAAAAACAATTAACACAAATACATATATATTTAATGGTATATTTAAAGATGGTTATTTTT
>Ga0209533_1002591_pt1 | contig 16355 bp, 21 predicted proteins | sample COG_04_FD_184748 | JGI IMG/M metagenome (GOLD analysis project Ga0209533, IMG submission 184748) | Pelagic Microbial community sample from North Sea - COGITO 998_met_04 (SPAdes) (version 2) | ecosystem: Environmental > Aquatic > Marine > Neritic zone/Coastal water | place: Helgoland, sampling...
TTCAAGTAGCACAGGGTACTACGGCAGAGCGTCCAGCAGGCACAGCTAATGGTCGTTTACGCTACAACTCTACTGAGGCAGCTTTTGAAGGCTACACAGCCGCAGGGTGGGGTGAGATTGGCGGTGGTGGTAGCAGTTTAGGTACTGATTCTATAATTAGAACCAATTTGAAGACCATAGGTGAGAACATTACTTTTGTAGGCAACGAAAACGGAAGTACTGTTGGGCCTGTCGAAATACAAAATAATTTCACTGTGACGGTCACAAACGGCTCAACTTGGATAATTCTTTAGGAAACGACTATGCCAATTACAATTCAAAACAGCGCAGGCGGTGGAGTTACTTTAGATTCCACTACCTCTTCAAACGAGACATTACAGTTACCTTCTGGTGGCGGTACGTTAGCACCTTTGGCTAGCCCTGTGTTTACAGGCAACGTGGGCATTGGTGTAACTCCAGAATCGCATCACTCTACTCACACATCTTTACAGGTTGGTGGTACGGGTAATTGGACAACTGGTACTACTCAAGGTGCTAGCCAAGAAATGGATTTTCAACAGAATGCTTATTATGCAGCATCAGGTAATGATAAATATATAGTAACAGACGAGGCTTCAAAGTATAGGCAAGGCGGTGGGGCGCATTATTTCAAAGTAGCCCCAAGCGGCACAGCAGACGCAGCGATAAGCTGGACTACTGCTATGAAGATTACTAATAATGGTGTCATAACAGTAGGCACTGATACTCCATTTTCATCAGGAATAGTTTGCTTTGATGGTGGTAATAATGCTTATGTTCCATTAGTCACTAGGGTTACGCAAACTGCAAACGCCACTCAAATTGGTTTTGTTAATGGCAATGGCAATATAGGCAGCATTACTTCTAACGGCTCATCAACAGCCTACAACACATCCTCAGACTATCGCTTAAAAGAAAACGTCACTCCAATGTCAGGTGCAACAGCACAGACTAAGCTACTCAAGCCTTGCAACTTTGATTGGATTACTGGCGGCAACGTCAATGGTTTCATTGCACATGAACTAGCAGAAGTCGTACCAGAAGCAGTCACAGGCACTAAAGATGCTATGCGTGATGAAGAGTATGAAGTGACTCCAGCAGTCTTAGACGATGAAGGTAACGAGACTACAGCAGCAGTCATGGGTACACGCTCTGTCCCTGATATGCAGGGCATTGACCAAAGCAAATTGGTTCCACTATTAACCGCAACAATCCAAGAGTTAATCGCTCGTATTGAAGCATTGGAGAATGTGTAATGGCTTCTAAAATAAAAGTAGACACGCTTGAGACAGCCAATGGCAGTGGCACGATAGCGTTATCTAACCAGTTAAGCGGTATGACTACGGCTAGTTTGCCAGCGTTAGGCTCTGCTCAGATGCCTAGTGGCTCAGTGTTGCAGGTAGTTTACGCAAGCACTAGCACAACAGTTCAAAGTTCAAGCACGACCCTTGTGGATACAGGGTTAACTGCCTCAATCACCCCATCATCTACTTCTAGTAAGGTGCTAGTGATTATTTCTCAAAACGGAATGAGAAAAGCTGTAGGCAACACTGGCAATAGGATTCTTTTGCAACTGTACAAAAACAATGTGAGCAACACAAAGATTGGTGGGGGTTTAGGCTATAACGATGCTAATGATTATAACGGAGAGAACGCAAGTTTATCTTTGTTAGACAGCCCCAGTAGCACTTCTACTCAAACTTACAAAACAATGTTTAGCAATGAAACTGCTGCGTCAAACGTACAGATTCAGCATTCGGGTGCTACATCAACTATAACCCTCATGGAGATACAAGGATGATTACTATACTAGATGCACTCCAATCATTAACACCCTTGGCTCAGTATGTGATTCGTGGCGAGGTTATTGAATGGCACGATAGCGAGCAAGACCAGCCTACCGACAGCGCAATACAGGCCAAGATTATTGAGTTGCAAAGCCAGTACGACTCACAAGCCTACGCACGTTCACGCAAGGCTGAATACGACAAGTTAAACCAAGATGAAATGCGCTACGATGATTTAGTCAATGGCACAACGACTTGGCAAGATGCTATAGCCGCAATCAAAACATCAATTCCGAAGGGGTAAGAAATGGCTACTACGATTACAGGCACTACCATTGATGTAGGCCCAAATAAACTGGTTGCTAATTCAGCAGGAAATGTTGGCATTGGCACTGCCTCGCCAGCCAAGCCACTTGATGTAACAGGCGACATTAGAACATCAACAGGTATTCTGTTTGGCACAGATACCGCAGCAGCCAATACGCTTGACGATTATGAAGAGGGTACTTTTACGCCTACTGCTTCTGCGGTAGCCCTTAGTGGCGTGACTGCTATCTACACTAAAATAGGTCGGGTTTGTCATATGCAACTAGATTTCGCTTTTGGTTCAAACACAAGAACAGCGGCTATGCAAATATTAAATATGCCTTTTAGTGCTATTGGTAATGGTAACTGCTCCTTGGGGTACACTGATTCAGGACTAAGCAACATAGCATGGTTTTGGCAAGGAACCACAATATATTGTTACGATGTTAATAACGGTATTAAGCAGCAGCAAAACTTTTCTGGTAAGACTATTCGTTTGGGATGTAGTGTAGAGGTTAGCTAACAAACACTAATTATCTAGCGTGGATGCGCTAGTGGAGAAATAACATGGCATTAACTAAAGAAATTACCCAAGACCGCATAGAAGTTGTAGGCGAGTTTAAAACAGTTCAAGTACGCACCAAGACAGCAGTGATGGAAGATGGTGTAGAACTATCCTCTGGCTTCCACAGACACGTTGTGACAGCAGGGGACGATTACAGCAATGAGAGTGCAGAAGTTCAAGCAATCTGTGTGGCAGTGCATACCGATTCTGTGGTGTCTGCTTACGCTGCTCATTTAGAAGCCTCTACGCCAGAGTAAATCATGGCTATAACGTATCGCGGTGAGAAGTTTGCAGGCTATAACAAGCCTAAATATAGTGTTAAAGGCGGTAAGTCTCATGTCGTTCTAATTCAAGACGATGGTAAAGACCGCATGATTCGTTTCGGTCAGGAAGGCGCAACAGGTAGCCCGAAAGGTACAGCTAGGAATGATGCCTTTCGAGCGCGTCATGCCAAGAACATAGCCAAAGGCAAGACTAGTGCGGCCTTTTGGTCAGCAAAGACAAAATGGTAGGAGAAGTGTTATGCCAGTAGTCAAAGGTAAGAAATACCCATATACCGCAGCAGGCAAGAAAGCCGCAGCTAAAGCCAAAAAGAAAACAAAGAAGTAATTTATGGCATTAATACCGCTAGATTTACCAGCAGGCGTTTATCGAAACGGCACTGACTTGCAAAGCCAAGGGCGGTGGCGTGACTCTAATCTTGTGCGCTGGTTTGATAATACATTGCGCCCCATCGGTGGCTGGCGTACTCGCAGCGATACGGCTAGTGCAGGGCAAGTGCGTGGCATGAAGTCTTGGATTGCGAATAACTCAGATCGTTGGATTGCGGCTGGTAGTTATAATAAATTATATGCTTACAGTGGCGCAGGCGTTCAGTATGACATTACACCAGTTGGCCTAACTGCTGGCAGTGAGAACGCGCTTAACCCTGTGGGATTTGGTTCGGCCTTTTATGGTCGAGAGTATTACGGCACAGCGCGACAAGAAGCGGTCACGATTACGCCAGCAACCACATGGTCGATGGATTCATTCGGGCAGTTTTTAGTGGGCTGTTCAAGTTCAGACGGCAAGGTGTATGAGTGGCAATTAAGCCCTTCAACAAAAGCGGCTGTGGTAGCTAATGCCCCTGTTAACAATCGTGCAATCCTAGTGACAGAAGAAAGGTTCTTAATGTGTCTTGGTGCAGGCGGCAACCCTCGCTTGGTGCAATGGTCTGACAGGGAAAATAATACAGTATGGACACCAGCCGCGACTAATGAAGCTGGCAGTTTAGAACTACAAACAACAGGCCGTATTCAGTGCGGTGTGCGAGTGCAAAACCAAGCATTGATTCTAACTGACACTGATGCTCATGTGGCGACTTACAGTGGCCCACCTTACGTTTTCGGTATTGAGCGTATTGGCACATCTTGCGGAATTGTATCTAGTCAAGCTGTTGCTACAGTAGACAAGGGCGCAGTTTGGATGGGTAGCCGTTCATTCTACACTTACAGTGGTGGTGCAGTTAGCGAGGTTAATTGCGAGGTTGCAGACTATGTATTCTCAGACATTAACCACAGCCAGATCAGTAAGGTTGCAGCCGTATCTAACGCAAACTTTGGTGAGATTTGGTGGTTCTACCCATCGGGCAACTCTAATGAGAATAACCGCTATGTCGTGTTTAACTACAACGATAACACTTGGGCCATAGGCGTTTTAGCTAGAACTTCTGGTGTGGACGCAGGCGTATATCGCCAACCTATTATTGCCTCTGCAACCGACAAGAAATTGTACGAGCATGAGATTGGATTTAACTACGATGGTGGTGAGCCGTTTGCAGAATCAGGCCCAATATCTATTGGTAATGGCGATAATGTAATGGCAGTCACCCAGATGATACCTGATGAAAAGACGCAAGGGGACGTTGACGCTACGTTCAAAACTCGATTTTATCCCAACGATGTGGAAAGGTCATATGGCCCGTTTAATATGGCAAACCCCGTTAGTCTACGTTTTACTGGCAGACAAGTCAGGATACGCGTTGAAGGGGTTAATGCTGATGATTGGCGCGTTGGCATTAATAGATTGGAAGTTAGGCAAGGGGGCAGACGTTGAGCATATTAGACCAACCACCCAGACTGATTAATTTAAACTGGCTGCAATGGGCGCAGCGTACTTCTGCATGGCTGGCATTAACTCGTAGTGCATTACGTCATAAAGGCGCAAGCGAATCAGCCGCAGAGGATGGTGTATTGCTCTGGAACCAGACAGGAGAATACCCTGTTGTTTCAGTCGATGGTGCTTATGTGCCTGTACAGATTGCGCGTGGTTATACAGTGGCGGCATTGCCTACGGGTGTGGTTGGTCAACGGGCTTATGTGACTGACGCAGCATCACCTAGCTTTGGCGCAGCAGTCTCAGGTGGCGGTGCAGTTGTTATACCCGTATTCCGTAACGCCACAGCTTGGATTGTCGGATGAACGAGTTAGACAGATGCAGAAAATGGATAGAGGATGCGCTTGAATATTCGGGCGGTACACACACTTTTGAAGATGTTAAAAATGGTATAATTGAGGGCAAATCACAGCTATGGCCTGCGGCTAATTCTTGTCTAGTTACAGAGATTACGCGGTTCCCTCAAAAGAAGGTTTTACACGTTTTTTTAGGCGGTGGTAATTTAGAAGAAATTAAGGGTATGCAGCCAGATTTAATCAGTTGGGCAAAGGCCCAAGAGTGTGAAAGTTTGACAATGAGCGGTCGCAAAGGCTGGTCAAAAGCATTGGCAGACATTGGTTGGAAATCCCAATTAGTGCTATTAGAAAAGAGGTTTTAGGTATGTCAAAAGGCGGCACAACATCAGGCAGCACAGAAATTCCAGCATGGTTGGAAAATGCAGCGATTGAAAACATCAACAAAGCGCGTGACGTATCTCAAATTGGCTATGTGCCTTATTACGGGCCTGATGTAGCAGCTTTCTCACCTATGCAGCAACAGTCTATGCAATCTACGGGTAACGCTGCTAGTGCCTTTGGATTGGCCCCACAAGGCTTTAATGCTATGGCTGGTATGCCACAAGCAGAAACCTTTGCAGGCGGCTTACAGGGCTATTCTAGTGCGCCTTTGTATGAGCAGTCATTGGATAACCTGTTTGCTAATGCGCCAGCCCAATATCGCGCCATGAGTGATATGTTCATCGACCCATTCACAGGGTCAGCACCAAGAAGCGGATATGGTGCTACACCTATGCAAACTGGGCAGATGATTTCTGGTGGTGGCGGTGGCGGTGGTGAAACTCCATTCCAATTCCCACAAGATCAAACAAGTGATGCTGAAATATTTGGTGTTAACCGAGCGTATAACCCTTACAAATACTCAATGCCAACGGAAGATATTAGCGGTGATGGTGTTGTTGATTACCGAGATATGAGTTTTGGTGAAGGTGGTCGCAGAGATGTGCCAATGGGCGAAAGGATTGTTAACGGGTTATTGGGTGGCCCATTAAGAGCAGTGGATTTTGTGCAAGGCTCATTGTTTGATATGTCTGGTGCTGGCGACCCATCAATGTCTCAGGCCGAGTCAGTCAGTCAAATGAATGAAGCAAATGCTCGTTACGCAGCCAGAATGGAAGCAGATCGTGTGCAATCCGCAGCAAAGGTGCAAGCCGCTATGCAGGCAGAGGCAGACTATAATCAAGAAATGGAACGACAAGCCAGCTTGCTAGAAGATCTTAGACTAAGCGCAGTAACAACGCCTTATCGTGCGCCAGCAGTAATCACTCAAAGCACAGTTAACCGAGGCGGTGGCGGCAACCCAAACAAGGGCAATAATGCTGCTGGAGGAACGGGCGGTAATGTTCGCAGTTCAAGTGGTGTGGGCGGCTACCAAGGCATGAGTACGGGTGAAGCTGGTCGTTAAGCACTACTAATATTTAAGATATAAGGAACAACATTATGGCAGGCTCACCAACAGGCGGTTTTAACGTCAATCAAGCAGCAGCAGGCGGCATACAACAGGCAGGAATGGGTGCATCACAAGGCATGAATTATCGGCCTATGGCAATTACTGCGCCAACGCAAGATAGTTTGCAGCAGTACACTAATCCGTATGAGACACAGGTTGTGAACCAATCTCTTGCTGATTTAGAACGAAGCCGTCTTATGGCTCAGAACGTAGGTGGCGCACAAGCAAGCGCAGCTAACGCATTTGGTGGTTCACGACAGGGCATTGCAGAAGCAGAAACCAATCGGGCCTTTGCAGATCAAGCAGCCCGTACAGCGTCAGGATTGCGGCAGACAGGCTACCAGAACGCACAGACAATGGAACGCCAAGCGCAAATGCAAAACCAGCAGGCAGGCTTATCGGGCGCACAACAGCGTTTAAATGCAGGCCAACAGTTGGGCAGTTTGGCTAATCTAGGCTTTGGCATGGGTCAGACTATTCAAAATCGTATGGATCAACAAGGCGCAATGCAGCAAGCATTGAATCAACAGCTTATTAACGCAGGCAAGAATCAATACGCTGGCTACACTGGCGCACCAGCACAGTCATTGCAGTATTTGTTGCAGGCAGTCGGTGGCGCACCAGCACAACAGCAGCAGACAGAGACTTATGACGCAGGATTGTTTGATTATCTGACGTTAGGTGCAAAAGCATACGCTTCTAACCCTGCCAAAATAGGAAGTATGTTCGGATTTGGAGGTTAAGATGGGCTTATTAGACAATATTAAAGGTGGGCCTTCACCCAGTATGTCAAACAATGACAGAAGCGCATTAGCTTTGGGCTTGGCTTCTGGTTTTGCAGGCATGAGTGGCAATCCCAACACAGCTAGTATTATGGCTGGCATTGAAGGTCAGCAGGCGTCTTTAGCGGCTAGGCGTGAAAAGGAAGAAGCTACAAAACTTCTTTCAAGCCAATCTAACGCTACTTTAATGCAGTTAAAGGCTGGCGGTGTGCCAGATGAAGTATTGGCTGTGGCTAGAACTAATCCAGAATTACTTAAAACCATTACAGGTGAGTTTGTAAAGTCTAAGTATGGCAAGAGTGATATGTTGAAGTTTACTGGTGTACAGACTGACCCAAAAACGGGCCAACAGTATACTATTATGTCAAATCCAAATGATGGGACTTCTACTAGGATAGACGTTGCTGGTGCTATAGGGCAAACCCCAACACAAACACTTGAAATTGAGAATGCAGCTACTACTAGGCTTGCAGACATAGCAATGGCCCAGAAGAAAGGTTTTGCTGCTTTTGATCGTGCTAGTGCTATGGATGAATCACTAGTTAAGTTAGAGTCAGCCAGAGAAGCGGTTAAGAATGGAGCCTCATCTGGATTTTTAGCAAGGTTTGTACCATCGTTTAGTGCAGCAACAACATCTTTAAGAAATACAGCCAACTCGCTTGGTATAGACATTATTAATAGTGCCACTTTTGGCGCGTTAAGCGAGAAGGAACTACAGTTAGCGTTAAGCACTGGATTAGATTTAAGTTTACAAGGTGAAGAATTAAACAAACATATTTTAGAAAAAATAGCAGCGCAAACAAAGATGCGTGATTGGCTAATTTCACAATCTAAAATCCTAACTAAAGGTGATGTAACTTACTCTAGTTACATACAAAAATATAACGCAGAAAAGCCTAGAGCAAATCCTATTGTAAATTACGCTTCTCCACAAAACGCTGGCAGTGGTGCTACTGGTACTGGTGGGTTAGTTTTGTCTAAAAAACAAATTGATATAATGACTCCAAAGCAAAAAGCTGCATTTGAGCAATTAACTGGCGTTAAGCTACCGTAGTTAGGGAATATTTATGGCATTAACAGATGAGCAGTTTGAGCAATTATTAGGTCAATTAGACGAGATTCAGCCAGACGATCAGGTTGCAAGATTAATAGCACAGGGCGCGTCATTAGGCTTTAGTGATGAAATTGAAGCTCTAGCTCGCGCACCATTCCAAAGTGAAAGTTACATTGAAATACGCGATGAATTGCGTAGGAAAATAAACGCGCACAGAGAACGTAGCCCGTATCAAGCTATGGCTTATGAGGCAGCAGGGGCAATGATACCTACTGTTGCCACAATGGGAGTCTCTTCACCAGTATCAGTTGTTAATGCCGCTAGGCCAGTAGTAAGGGCTTTGCAACTTGGCGCAGCAGAGGGCGGTGCTGCTGCTGTTGGTTTAAGTGAGCGTGAAGGTGTTGCAAGTCTAAAAGATGCCCCATTAGGGGTTGCTCTTGGTGCTGGCGGTGGTGTAGGAGGATTATACGCTGGTAAGTTTATGGGCGGTGTTGCAGATAAATTTTTAGAGTTTGTGCGCCAGCGTGGTAAAGGTCGAATGGGTACAGTTGTTGAAAATGAACTAAACCGCCTAGCAGATCAGACAGGAATGTCGCGTGACGAACTTTTTGAAAGAATAGCTAATGGCGAAACAATGTCAGACAATCAAAGCCTGCACAGCACAGTAAGGTCTTATATGTCTCAAGGTGGGCCACCAGAGTCTATGATAAGAACTGCTGTTCCAGAAAGGGCAACCGCAGCTAGATTAGCAGCTAAAGAAGATGTTCAAATTGGTCTAACTGGCGGCACAGAGGGTAACGTACTTAAATACGCCAATATGAAGGAAACTGATTGGAAAAAAGCATTAGGTGATGCTTACAATAAAGTATTCTCTAAAGCTGGTGAAGTAAATACTGATTTGACTAGGCAGGCTTTAGAAGTAGTTCAGCGCGTACCAGAAGCACTAACTGAGTTAAATAAAATTTACAATGTGCGTAACTTAGTGCCATTGTTTAAGACTGCTGATAATGGTGCTTTAGAAATGTCTCGTATTCCTACGTTAGAAGATGTAGAAATAATTAGACGTATGGCAAATGAGCAGGCGCAAGTTGCTGGTCGTGAAGGCCGAGGCACATTGAAGTCTGAACTTATGGTGCTAGAAGATAATCTAAGAACCAACATTGATGAATTTAGCCCAGAGTTAAAAGATACTCGCGCAGGTTGGTCAAGAATGGCTGATGCTAGGGATGCTTTTGATAGTGGCAAGAAAGCATTTACAGGTGATGTTGAAGCGTTTGAAATTCTTGCAGAGCAAATAATGGCTTCTGGTGATACCGCTAAAATTAGTGCGTTTCGTGAAGGTATAATGTCTAGCATTAACAACAAAATGTCTACTAATGGCTCTAAGCGTTTCTTAGCTAAACTGGCTAACCCAGAATTACGTGAGGGTAAAGTATTTGCTAACGTATTCCCAGAAGATAAACAAAAGTCTGCACTTGTTAAATTAGCATTACAAGGTAAGACCCAGTTATCTTATGAAAAGATTATTGAAGGCCCAAGTACGGCATTAACTGATGCAGCAACTAAGCAGCAGGGATTGGGTGTTGGTGCAGATGAATTACTAGCTATGTCTTATGGAAACGTAGCTGCTGGTATTGGTGTGGGTATGAAAGCTATTAAAGCCCTTGCTCCCAAACTAACTGACAGCCAACGCAGGCAGATAACAGAAGTTCTTTTAAGTGAAGATCCACAGTTTGTTAAGTCGGCACTGGCCGATAGTGGTAAAATGGCTCAACTACAAAATAGAGTTAAAAAATTGGCTGATATGATTACTACTGGAAGTCAAAGTGCTGGCGGCTATACAGGCGGCAAGGCTGCTGAGTTTGGCATGAGAGGCTTGCTTAGTGAAGTACAACCAGAAAGTACAACGCAACAAGGTGCAATGTAATGCCTAAAATGTCACAACAAGATATTCAAAGTGCAATTAAAACCGCTATTCAGTCAGCCATTGATTACGTTGACAGCGACATAGCAGATCAACGAGAACGAGCTCAAAGCTACTTTGACGGAAATGTTGACTTAGAGCATGAAGAGGGTCGTTCTAGGGTAGTGTCTACTAAAGTGCGTGATGTGGTGCGTGGTGCTAAACCTAGCCTAATGCGTATCTTTATGAGCAATAATAAGTTTGTGGAATTTACGCCCAAAGGCCCAGAAGATGTGGCTAATGCAGAACAAGCGACAGCCTACACGCATTGGGTGTTTAACAAAGTAGGTGGCTATAACGTCTTATCTAATGCAATCCATGATTCATTAGTGAAGAAAGTCGGCATTGTGAAAGTCTGGTGGAACCAAGAAACAATCGCTAAAACGTACACTTATGAAAACTTGTCAGATCAAGAAGTACAGGTATTGGTCAACAAAGAAGGTGTTGAAGTTGTAGAACATCGACAAGAAATAGAAATGGAAATGGACGAGTTCGGCTTAGATGTTGAACGCAATGTTCACAGTATGGTTATTACGCACAAGTATGAAGAGGGCGAAATGGTCATTGAGGGGATTCCCCCAGAAGAGTTTTTCATTGATGGTTCGGCTAAGTCGATTGATGATGCGTATATTTGCTGCCACAGAAGCGAGAAACGCGCAGGCGATTTAGTGGCTATGGGTATTGATCAAGACGTTGTTGATAACCTAAACGGCTCAGACAATGATTCATTGATTGGTAATATTGAAAAAATACAGCGTTTTGGCGAGTCTATTACAGACGATGAAGATGTAGACAATGACCCATCAATGCGCCAAGTTTTAGTCACAGAGGCTTATCTACGCATTGACGCAGAAGGTGACGGCATACCCACTTTGCACAAGTTCTTATGTGGCGGCACTGATTACGAAGTGCTTGAGATGGAGCCGTGGGATAAAGCCCCGTTTGCTGATTTCCACGTTGACCCAGAACCCCACGCTTTTTATGGTCGCTCACTGGCTGAGTTAGTGATTAACGATCAAGATACAACCACTAGCGTACTGCGTGGAATATTGGATAACGTAGCGTTAGTAAACACCCCACGTTTAGAGGTCAATGAAGATTTGGTGGAAATGGACGATGTGCTGAATAACGAGATCGGTGCAATCATTCGCAGTGAGCAAATAGGGTCGATTAACCCATTAACAGTGCCTTTTGTAGCAGGTTCCACACTGCCAGCATTGCAATATCTTGACATGCTGGTTGAAGAGAAAACAGGCATTAGTAAAATGAGCATGGGCCTTAACCCCGATATGTTGCAGAACACCTCTGCCACCGCAGCCGCATTGACCGCACAAGCTGGCGCAGGCCAAGTTGAAGTCATGGCTAGAAACCTCGCAGAAGGCACTAAGCGGTTATTTCAACTAATGCTACACGTTGCCGTTAAAAACTCGCCAGACGAGCAAATGATGCGCCTCAATGGACAGTTTGTACCTGTTGACCCTGCCATTTGGGATAGCTCAATGGACATGGAAATTAATGTCGGGTTAGGCACAGGGCAAGAAGATGCCAAGGCCGCAGCACTGATGCAGACTTTCCAAACTCAGCAGCAAATTTGGCAGACCTACGGGCCTCAGAATGGCTTAGTTTCAATGACACAAATGCGTAACACTTTATCAGATACTTTGGCATTAAGTGGGTTCAATGACGCTGATCGTTATTACGCGCCTATGAACCCAGAAAGTGAGGCTCAGTTAATGGCTCAAATGGCAGAGCAAGCCGCACAAGCAGCACAGGGTCAGCAGGGCGACCCAATGGCACAGGCACTTATTGAGGCTGAACAGATCAAGGCTCAAGCTAAGATGCAGGGCGACCAGATGAAGATGCAAGGGAAAATGCAGGGCGATCAAATTAAGATGCAAGCTGATATGCAAGTAAAAGCCGCACAAATGCAATCTAAGCAGGGCCAAGAACTGGCTGAATTGCAGCTTAAATATCGTGAATTGCAGGCCAGTGATGATTTAGAGCGCGATCAAATGAACCAAGACTTGCTTGTTGAGGCCGCTAGGATATTGGGTCAATACGGCACAGCCGTTGACGTTGAGCGCGTTAAGTCAATGCAAGCAGCCCCACGAATGGGTAATGTTCAATGATTTTAAAAGATCAAGCTAAAAATTTATTAGCAGATGAGACTTTTTTGGAAGTTTTTGTTAGTATGCGAACAAATCAGTGCAATGTTTTCTTACATTCTAAAGCTGATGAAGTTGAAAAACGAGAAGAGGCTCACGCAATGTTGAGGGCTTTAAACGAGTTTGAGAACGTCTTGAAACGAGCAATTACAAATCAAGATATGAAAGATAAACGAATTAAAAAATAGGATAGCACCGATATGGAATCGACTAGCCCAATTACGATAGAAAGCGCAACAGAAGCGTTAATGGCTCCAATGGAGTCAGAAGCAGCCGAAGTTAATAATACTGATGTAGAAGTTGCAGAAGTTGAAGAAACCGAGGTTGAGCAAGAATCAGAGTTGGAAACTGACGATGATGCCGAATACGCAGAATTAGAAGATGAAGATGATGGTGATGAATATGAAGAGTCAGACGATACGCTAGACGATCAAACTGAGCCAGAAACGTACTCCGTTAAAGTAAACGGGGAGACTGTTGATGTAACTTTATCTGATTTAACCAAAAGCTATAGTGGACAAAAATATATTCAACAAGGCATGAAACAGGCGGCAGACCAGCGCAAAAAAGCTGAGGAAGCCTATAACGGCTTAAACCAACAGCGTGAGCAGCTTAGTCAGTTTATGCAGCAGTTAGGGACGCAAGGTGTTTTAAGAGAACCCACACCTCCAACGGAAGATTTGCTTAGTGCAGACCCATTAGGGTACATCGAAGCAGATGCTAATTATCGTAAAGAGATGAGAGCCTTTCAAGCACAGCGACAGCAAATAGATCAGCACAATGAGGCTAACGCGCAGGCGCAAAATGAAGCTAAACAGATTCACTTGCAATCGCAAATGTCAGAACTTAAAAAAGCAATTCCTGAGTTTGGTGACGCTAATAAAGCAACCAAGATGAAGGAAAGGCTGGTAAAGCAGGGCGTATCCGAAGGCTATAGTGCCGAAGAAATCAGTGGGATTATTGACCACCGAGCCATGAAAGTTCTACACAAGGCCATGATGTATGACCAGATGGTAGCAGGGAATGGTGATGTGCAAGCCAAACTCAAAAAAGCTAGACCATTAATGAAAGCTGGAACTAAGAAGTTACCCGACTCCGCAGCAAAAAAACAACGTCAGCAAATGTCTAAATTGAAAAAAACGGGCAGCATACACGATGCAGCCTCATTATTGTTTAGTAGTTAAATTATTGATTTTAAAGGATATTTATGAGCCAACCAGCCAACACATTCGACACATATGATACTAAGGGTATCAGGGAAGATTTATCAAATATCATCTATGATATTTCCCCAGAAGAAACGCCATTAGTAAGTGCAATCGCTAAAGTAAAAGCAAGCAGCACTTTTTTTGAATGGCAAGTTAACTCGTTACGAGATGCAGCAAATAATGCCCATATTGAGGGAAGTACAACCTCTGCTCAAGCTATTGTTCCAACTACGCGTGAAGGCAACTACACGCAGATTATGAAGAATAGCATTATCACCTCTGGAACCAACGATGTAGTTGAAGCCGCAGGGCGCACAAACTCTGAGATGAGCTACAACATACTGCGTGAGGCGATTGTTCAAAAATTGGACATTGAGAAAGCGATCTTTGAAAACATTGCTCGCGTAGCTGGTAACGCTACTACTGCCCGTAAACTTGGCGGTCTAGGTGCATGGCTAAAAACCAATACATCATTTGGTGGCGGTTCAGGTGCAGACCCAACAGGTTCTGTAGGTGGAGCAACACCTCGCACCAACGGCACGCAACGGGCGCTAACGCAGGCTCTTTTTGATGATGTCATGCAGAAAACGTGGGTATCGGGTGGAAAGCCTGATGCTGTCTACCTTTCAGCGTTCCAGATGAATAAGGCACTTAGCTTTTCTGGTAACAACAACCAGCGTCAGACAGGTGCAGTTGGCACAGTTAATAACAACATGGCAATTTATATGACGCCTTGGGGACAGGTCACATGGCAACCCTGCCGCGAAAATAGATCGCGTGATTTGTATATTATTGAGCATGATAAATTAGCCATTGCTACTTTACGCCCAATGAAGAACGAAGCCTTAGCGAAAACAGGCGATAATGAACATCGTCAAATCGTGTCAGAGCAAACGCTTCAAGTTCGTTCAGAAGCAAGTTTGGGCGGTGTTTTCGACCTAACCACAAGCTAGTCGTAACTTTGTTATGCACAAAGGGGGTGCTTTTGCGCCCCTTTTTTTTATAGAGAAAATGCAATGCCTAAAATATCAGAACAATTTTATCAAGACGGGGACAAGTTGGTTCACGTTAAACAGCATGATTACACTCCTGCATTAGAGCAAGCCGCGTTTATGCGTGAAAATGGAAACGCTACATTTGGCGAATCAGTTTGTATTGGCGTGATTGACCGCGCACTTATGGCTCAGTGGCTTAAAGAAGCAGGCGTTAAGTCTGATGATCCAGCAGCAGAAGAAGTTTTAAAGCGAAAAATGCTATCTGGGGAGTTTGATAAATTCAGAGTTTGGGATAAGAACTATTAAATGTGGTCTAGCCCCATTGAGTTATACCCTGTGCATCTTTCAAGCACTTTAGCTCCCTCTGGGCAGGCACTTGTTATAGAGGCACAGACAGAGCGTGTGGACGTTACAGAACGTATGCGCGTTCAACGAATTACGGGGATAGTGGCCTACAAACAACATGGGCCAATGTCAACATTACATTGGGTGGCTAAATGCTAGCTGAACTTGCTGCATGTAACTTGGCGTACAAGACCATTAAGCAATTCGTGGGGTCAGGACGAGAGCTTATGGATTGCTCGTCAGCCGTTATCAAGTATTTTGATAACAAGTCTGAACTGGCTAAACGTGTTGAATCATCGTCTGGCCCAAAAAACGAACTAGAGGAATTTTTAGCCCTAGAAAAAATCAAATCTCAAGAAGCCGAACTAAAGACATTTATGATCTATTGCGGTAGGGCAGGTATGTGGAACGATTGGCAATCGTTTCAAGCGAAAGCTGCTAGGAACAGAAAAGACGCAATAAAAAATCAAGCAAAAGAAAAATATAAACGCCAGCAAGCTGCTTTAGAGAACTTAAACCTAGCTATCAAAGTAGGCGGTATTCTGATTGTTATTATGGCTAGTGCGTTTGGCGTGGCAATTTATTTGAGGACATATTGATGGACAAGCGATCACCTTTAACTGAAAGCGAAATGGACAAGATTGCAGAAATGGCAGCTACCAAGGCGTTTGACAAATTTCACCAAGCCGTAGGTCGATCCGTCATTAAAAAAAGCGCATGGTTAGCTGCCGCAGTAGCAGCAGCAATTCTAGTTTTTCTCCAAGAGGGGATGCAAAAATGAGTTATTCGTTTGGAAAAAATAGCCTTAAACACCAAGCTGGCCTTAACCCTGATTTAAAGTTGATTTTAAACCGCGCCTTGGAAATATCTGTTTTTGATTTTGGCGTGCCAGCGACAGGTGGAGTCAGGTCAGCAGAAACCCAAAACGCTTTATACTTAGATGGTAAAAGCCAATTAGACGGGTATAAGCAACTTTCAAATCATCAGCTTGGTAATGCTGTAGACGTTTTTGCAATAGACCCAGAAACGGGTAAAGCCTCATGGGATCACGAAATGCTTGCTGTAATTGCGGCTGCTATGCTCCAAGCCTCAAGTGAGTTAAATACTACGCCTTTGCGTTGGGGTGGCTTGTGGGGTCATTACGGGCGTGACGGGGCGTTTTGTGACCGCCCTCACTTTGAATTGGTAATAGAGGATTAGCGCATGGGCTGGTTATCAAGTTTAGTGG
>Ga0209533_1002600_pt1 | contig 16292 bp, 19 predicted proteins | sample COG_04_FD_184748 | JGI IMG/M metagenome (GOLD analysis project Ga0209533, IMG submission 184748) | Pelagic Microbial community sample from North Sea - COGITO 998_met_04 (SPAdes) (version 2) | ecosystem: Environmental > Aquatic > Marine > Neritic zone/Coastal water | place: Helgoland, sampling...
TCTGTGAGCGGTGCTTGGACAAAGATTTTAAGGAATCCATCTCCACGTCGCCCGCCACCACCGAGGCTTTGTTTAGCATTTTCAGGGCTGAACTTGTTTCGAACTGTTCGAAATACTTACATGCTGTTTCGTGTTCTTTGGTCAACGCGTCCAATTCGCCTCCCTCTTGTTTGTGCTTGGTACGGGCGACACTCCATATTTCTTCCAGTTCCGTGGCGCTGTCAATCGCCGCAATGCGTGCCTTTTCGTGTTCTTCAGTCGCTTGTTGCATCATTTTGTCGAGAGATGCTTTCATGGCGTCCAATTTGGCACCACAACGCTGTTTTTTGGCAGGGTGTGGGTTAATCTCATCCAACGGGCGTTTCAACATTTTTTTGAATTAAAGTTGGTTCGCATCTAGCTTTTACCATATGTGCCGAAAATTTGTTTTTTTTAGGTCTAGCCGTGCCTGACCCTTGACACTCTGAACATTCACCCCACTGTTTGTTTGTATTTTGACACAAAAAACACCGGCAACACAATGTGGACATTTGTGTTCTGAACGAACAAGGCCGTATCCATGGCATCACGATGGCATTTAATGTGCGGGTGAGAGATTAAATAGTGTCCTTTCGTTGCCTTTTGACAACAATCACGAGGCAACGAAATTCCTTGATAAATGGAAATTTGACCAAACCTGAGAACTCAAGGAATTTCCATTTAGCAAGGAATTGTTTTATCAAGGAATTGTTTAACATTAATAATGGATCAACAATCAAAAGACTACCTACGTAAAGTAGGCATCGGTCCAGAGTTCTTCTCGTCTGTCGAAACGTTGCAGCTCCCGAATCACAGTCTTTTGCAGGGTGTTACGTTGCGTGAGTTGTCCAACTACATGCCACAAGGCCAAGCTCGTTACATTTACGAAAAAATAAACCCGCTTCAGCCACTTGCGCAAAAAGTTGTGAGATGGCTTGAGGAATGTGGCATTGGTCACAAATACCATGTTTATTTCCAGCGCTTACGCTTACCAAGCGTGGAAATGATACACTACGTCCAAACCGAACATCTGTTGGACATCGGCATGGAAACCTGGGAAGCAGAAATCGTAGTAAAAATGATCCAGGAAAGAAAAAAAAATCGAACCGTAATTATCGATTCGGAAGACGACGAGGTCTCAGAAAAAGAAGAGGTCTCAAAAAACAAAGTCCCTCCGGTCAAAGGAACAGCAACTAAACGAAAAAAAACTGCGAAAAAACGCGGTTCACCAGCCAAGAGAACCAAAAAAGCCATTCCAGCAGGACTTTTTAAAGGATTTTTAACCGGAAAAAGACTTCATCTTGGAACCATTACTAAAGCCAAGTTTAAACAATTGCACCGGAAATATGACCTGAAACGTCAACGTCTTGGTGATGACAAATGGACATATTGTTACACGGTAAAAGGTGAGGTCAAACAAGTTCAAATTGGCCTCAAAAATGTTTTGAATCTTCTCTGGGAGATAGAAAATAAAATCTTGGCAGTCCCAGCAGCCCCCGCAGTCCCGGCAGTCCCGGCAGTCCCGGCAGTCCCGGCAGTCCCGGCAGTCACGGCAGTCACGGCAGTCACGGCAGTCCCAGCAGTCCCGACAGTCCCGGCAGTCACGGCAGTCACAGCAGTCCCGACATAATCCCTGAGAACTCACCGGACCACGTTGAACATAATAACACGTAATAATTTTAAAACAACTAAAATCTCAAAGAATCTCGAAAAGCTTTTGAGAATTGTTCAGAAAAAAAACTAAAAAAACTAAAAAATGATTGTTTTATATAACTCCAAGACTAGAAGTTGTATATTTAGTAGATTTGATTTACCTACAAATATAATTTTCCAAGTACACTTCACTCTACAACCAGGGTATATCCGGGACAGTTGTACATTGTGTAATTTGGGCGGCGAGCGCCACGGGCAGTAAATTGGCTATCTACTGGTCCGTCGCATTCGCGATGTCCTCCCCCGCCTTGAATATTATGCGTGTTTTTCCAGGTGCAGTATGGACAAATAACAGTGACCAATCCATCTTCTGGTATATTTTGCACGTTAATAGGGGTACGTGCCAGTAGGCTATATTCATTTTGTGTACCAGAAAATGCCGGGTGTTGAAACAGTGCTCGAACACGAGGGTGTGATGCCAGTGTGCCCGCCATATTTTAATACACATACATATCTTATATATAACATAATAACCATTTTGATAGTACTAACCCCAAAAATAATTCTCTAAAACTTTTGTTTACAAACGTACATTGTTAACAAATTTCTCAATCGACCTGGGCGTCATCGATTCCCATTGAAAATAGCCCATGTAGTAATCAAAATTAATTTTCAATCGCTTCAGTCCATACTTGTGTGCGTATTCTCCTTTCATTTTCTCGTCTTTTGACGACAACTTGTACAATTGCATGGCGCACATCAAATCGTGTTCTTGTTCCCTCCTTTTGATTTCCAACTCTTTGTTTTGATTTTCCGTAAACCTTTTGCTTTTGGGGTACTTTTTTATCCAAGCTTTGTTTTGATTGATTTCGTTGACGGTCGTGTTAATGTTTGCACGAAAGCGGTGGATCATATTGCGGGTCTCGTCTTCATACCGTTGCATCAGGGGTGCCCAAATTTTCTCCATAAACTCCGGTGCATCCCGCACCGTTCTACCCAAATTACGCATAAACACGCACATGTCCACCGAGCAGTTGTTGCCGTACGCTTTGCGAGTGGTGTCGTACAGAAAACGCGGGACGGAAATGACGGATTTTCGCCAGCGTATGCAGGACCAATCAAAGTCGATGAACTGAATTTTTTTGTGCGTCTCGTCGTAGTACACATTTCCCGTATGGCAATCCCGATGCGTAAATTGTGCATCCCGTTGAATAATGATAAAGGCCCTGCACACTTTCAGAAGCATTTTTCGCAACCGAATCGATTTATTTCGTGGTTGCATCGTTTGAACCCACGTCGAAATGGACGGTATTTGCAACTGTTCCGAACAAATGACCAACCGATTGTCCAACGTTTTGCCGACAAATTCCAATCTTGGAACACACCCGGGACTTGTCGCTTTTAATAAATGGTGTATCAGGGCTTCGATGACATATTTGAGTTTTACAGCGGGTTTGTCGGTGGTTTTTAAGAAGACTGTTCGTCCTTGGTGTTTCGCATTCAAGTATATTGTACCATTTGGACGTTTTTTGATGGTCGCGTTTGAAATATCAATTGCACGGTACTTGGACGTGTTTTTCTGTTCAATCACCACATCCGAGGGCAACGTGTCCAAAAGCGAATGCGCCATTGCGTACAACGACACAGTGTGATTTGTGTGAAAATTTGAAATGAAATCGCGTTGTCCGTTGAACGTTGCGTATATTCCATTAGGATTTTGAACGGAATATACCTTGTCATCAAATTTGAACACTGGTTGTCCTCGGACAAATTTGACGATATTGTTTTGTATGTTGTGTGTTTTGGGTCCAATTGCCTCGGAAACCTTTACTTTTTTCAAGAAAGTCACAATACCGTCACCAAAAGGTGGCGGTGCCCGCGGTGGTGGCTTTGGTATTCGTTTTCGTTTTTTGGACATGATTGTTTTTGTACAAGTAATAATTTATACTGTGAAAATTTAGAATAGGATGCACTTATTCTGTCTGTCAGTTATCTATTCTAAATTAACCTCTATTCTAAATTATCTCAAACAATGTCAGATAAAATCACCAAATCTGAAAAGGTGTCTGAATTTAGACTGCGCCAAGGCAAGTTGTACCAGAATAAAGACGGCAGAATAACCTCCAACACTTTTAGACGGTGTTCGAAGCAACAACGCGGTACAGGATACATCTGTTCGATTGGTCCGCACAAAGTTACGAAAAAATTTACCGCCAAGCGAATCTCTGATTTTTTGAAAAAATGTCCGGAAGACTTTGCAATTACAGAAGTCTATCCCACGCGTTTTTGTGTCAACATCCGCTGTGGAGCTTCTGCGCGTCATTTTTTAGACTTTGATCGGCGCGGACATTCGACGTGTTCCAAATGTGGCATGGTTCAAAAATTGATTCAGTCCAAGATGGGTACGCTCCATCTTGGAGACGATGAAAAGGCCCAAAAGCAGATGTGGAACATCACGCCGGGGATGAGTGCACGTGACAGTAGTTTGATGAAGAACGGCAAACGGTTGCAAATAGGAAGCCAACGTATTAAATCGCACCAACGTCACTATTGGTCCACCCGAAAAAAAATCGAATCGATTGCCGACAAGTTTAATTTTATGGCCGTCGAATCCATCATCAAAAAGGCCCAACACAAATGTAAACAGTTTTACTACAGTATACACGATGACAATGTTTCCGACGACAACAATCTAAAAATGCCCCATGGTCAAGCACAATTTGCAGCAGCGTGTTTGTATGCCGCCGTGCTCGAATTTGAAAGTTCGCGTGGTTATAAAACCCCCGCTTCATTGCCCGTGATTATCGAATCTGCCAACTGGGAAGTGGACCGGAAATTGCATAGAAAGACACGCGATGTAACCGCTGAAGTCGTCATCAAATATTTAGGTCTATTGAAGAAAAAGACGCTTTTCGAAGCCATGATACCAGAAATCACTGCCAGCACGCTGCGTTTTAAGTCCAAGGATACCGAATTGGAACACGCGCGTTTGGCAATATTCAATAAATGCGACCCCACAACTATTAGTCTTCCTGCAAAAGAGAGTTGGGGTATTCAAATTGGGGATACGCATCAGGGAGTGTTGTATATTGAAAGCGTGCGTGGTGGTTCGGCCGCCTTTAAAGCCGGCCTTAAGAAAGGGGACCATTTGTTTCAACTCGCGGGTAAAACCATTGACATAACGTGCAACCCACGAAGTTTTGAAAAATTGGTTGGGAAAGCAAAAACAACTGACAAAGAGTTTATTCAGGTCGGTATCATGCGTGATAAAAAATAGGTATTTAAATTGCAGTTTTTTTTAATATAAATGATTATTCTACTGTACATTATATTGGCGGTCGGCCACGCCTATCGCGAAGAGTCATTTGACATTGATTTCGTACCCTCTTTGTTGCGTGTTTCGGACGCGTGCACTTTGTATGGTAGCGAATTGAACGGCACGTTTGTGCAATTACACACGACGCGAGAAACCTACAACATAACCGAATATTCAGAACGCATTGCGGTCAACCAAGACTGTTCGTTGGTCGTGATGGGGTTTCCCAACGTGGTTCGAAACGATACCGAACACGCAGTGGGGACCGGCATTGTCAAACTGTGGGAGCCGTTCGTGGGTCAATCTTTAAAAACAGTGGCACCTAAAATGGCGGAAATATCATGGATCAGTGCCAATTGGACCCATAAAGAAGACGAAGACACAAAAGTGTATCGATTTGGCTTTTCGGTCGACGTGCAAAATTCGACGTGGGTGACGGGGGCCCCTGGCAAAATAGACAGTGACGGCATTCCTGTTTCTTTGGGGTATGCTTTTGTGTTTGAGGACGTGAATCTACATTCTTGTCGGTCTTTGTACGAAACAGTATGTGTCCCAGTTGGAACTGACTGTCTAATTGACTATGAAAACTTTAGAGACTATTATGGATTTTTAAAATCCGGTTCCGGAAATTTGGAAGATACCGACATGAACGATTTTCAGAAAAAGTGTATTCCACCACAGTTGCCCTATTACAGGGGTGGTATTTGGGGAGGTGGGCCGCTAGACCCAGTTCGTGTCCCGTACTTTGTGTGGCAACAATTTGGTTACGACGTTGCACTGACAGGACCGTTGAACCAATTAAATTCGTCGCTCTTTATTTCCGCGCCGGGTGACACGAATCGCTTCATGGAAAATTCCATATTTGATTGGCCACTCGAAGGGCGCAACTACGGCCTGGTTTACGCGTGGGAAACTTCGGCAGAATCGCCCAAAAACAAGTCGATACACTGGTGGGCACCTTCGCTGTTGTCTCCGTACGGACCGCCCAATCTGGAAGTTGCTACCTACCGAGCGTATGGACGGGCGATTGCCGCTTCGTCCGACACACTGGCGGTCTCGAGCTATCCATTGTACGAACGAACACACGAACCATTCATACTCATTTATGATTGTATTTTCGCCAATTGCAAGCAATCGGGGGGGATTGCGATCAACGACATCCCGAAAAACGCGTTACACTATTTGGAGCCTTCTGACCTCATCGGGGGCGCGACGGCCGGGTTCGTCAAAGGCGATTACATACCAGCGCCAAGTTACCAGAACGAATTCATTGGCAGCGACATTGGCGTTACGGGTTCCAATGTCATTGTACCGAATCGTCACCACATGGAACTGAGAGAAGATTCTCCTACTGCATTTCGTTACGGTAGGAATGCTCGATTGCGCGAGAGTCACGGGTATGCAGCGGTACAATACGGTTCCAATACCCAGCATTGGATACTCAGCAACCACCACAAGTTGACTCATTTCTGGCCCTGTGACTTGGGATTTACTGGTGGGAAACCGGTCGATAATTCAACAGAAAATTGCAATCCGTGCAACGTTGGGCTGGTGTCAAACGATGGCTGGCTTGATAATTGTGAGTTATGTCCGGTCAATCGTACAACCTATATCGAGGGCCAATCGGAATGCGCAGAGGTTGTGCCACGCGTATTTTTGGGATTTCAAAGAGAGGAAGGGATATTTACAATTGGTATGATTGTACTCGTGGGTGTGGGGCTGTACTTGGGATTTATTTGTTGCGAATGTGCATGCACAAGGGGGCGAAAGCCTCGCAAATTTACGGACATACCGTAGTGGTTATTTTATTACAGGGTAACCCTTCCCGAATGGTATTAATTGTTTAATCTCTGCTCTATCTCGGCGATTTCTTTCATCACTTGGCGTTTGTTACGCGCCAAGAGACGTATGTCACCCTGCAGCTGTTGTTCTTTTTTACCCAGTAGTATTAGACTATCGTTTTTACGACGTTCTACCCTTAATAAATCATATATTTTTGTATTATCGTGTTCGCACGCATGAATTTTGTTCATGATATCGACTATATCACCTTCGAGTTGTTTTATTTTGACTTTGAGCAATCTGATTTTAATTTTCGCGTTCTGCAATTGGTTTTTGTAAACCGAATTATGAATCGCGTATTTTTTGATCGACGGAATTTTTTTATATTGACGATACATTCCACCTTGAGAGTGTCCTTTTATAATGTTATTTTATTGCCGCCGACCAAGATAGTTTTTCTAAGGGGATAACACGTTGTTTTGTCCTGTGTTGCGGCAATCAATTGAGACGCAGACGTTCTTAAAATATTGGGGCCTGGCAATCCAAGGCGAATGGCATACTGCTTGTCCAGTTTTTATGTACATGTTTTGAATGATAACTGGACACATATATAGTGTCATTTTTTGGTAAACAAAAGTTAACATATGTTAATGATATTCTGATATTAATATGCAATTGGTACATCATTTGATGAACATGATGAACAATATTCTGAACATGATGAACATCTGTACACTTGCCGACCTACATCTCAATGTTGGAAACACTGTCAGTCATATTCAAAACATGGTTCAACCATGTGATTTGGTGGTTTATGTTGGAGATATACTAAATTTTGAATTCATTCCAGACTGTGGAGAATGGGGTTCGGAATGTAACCAAGCACTGACGTATCTTGACACCGTTATTGACGACATCGGAAAAGACTTTCTCTTCACCCTTGGCAACCACGATACTGTGCCGGTACACACTTCTGACATCTCTCAACACATTGCACAACACCCCTTACACGTCGGAATCTGCAACCCAACCGCGTCGGCGTGTTACCACAGACACCCAAACATTGCAACTCTATACAGTGGTTCATACGGTTGTCCTTACGCTACAAACAGTTTAAACGGATGTCCACTTCCGGAAGACGCCAAGTTCATTGATGAACATCTGGACCATATTCATATGCTGTTCACACACATTCCACCACCACAAGCATTTGGGCTACCGTTCACAGGTATCCAAACCGTCTGCAACTGTGGTTGGGGGCCAACCAATATATCAGTATTGCCCAGTGTTCCAACCGACTGGCACGGGTCTGGACACTACCACGACAGTCTATTTACCACCAAAAGTACTCCCAAATATATCAACCTGATGAAATCAGGTTCCAATGCCTACGGCCCATGTTTTTCCAACAACGTAGGTGGAATGAATGTGTTCAATTGGGATCAGTCACATATATCATTCGACAGACATGAGTTAGTAAACGGTCATATTCCTGATTTTGACCCATCTGCATGTAATCATGTTATTCAAGGCACCGATGTCATTCAAGGCACCGATGTCATTCAAGGCACCGATGTCATTCAAGGCACCGATGTCATTCAAGGCACCGGGGTTGCCGCAGCCTTGACACTAACAACCTCTGTGACAATTTTCTCTTTATTGGTCTCGTTGATAACACATAGTTAAACCAGCGGCGAGGCTTTTTACCTATATTTAAAATTGTTGGAAAATGTGACTATGTATACTATTAAATCTTTATTTTTTGTTTTTACGAGCTAGTTTTTTATTTTTCAGCGCCAGAATGTGCGCTGCGTGCTTCACTTGAATCTTTGCCTTTCTTTTGTCGTGACGTAGTTCTGCGCGCCGCAAAAGAAAGTGATTTTCTGCTTTTTTAGTGCGCTCGAGCTCGCGTTGTTGTGCTCGACTTTTGACTTTTTTATGCTTTTTTTTGACGGACGGTGAAGGCCCATGGTTGCACGTAGGCACATTGTTGCGTACTTCGACGATGAGTTTTTCAAACACGCGACGGCTGGTCAAATCCATTCTTTTAAAATGTTTGTGTCTTACAATCGCGGACATGATAATATCTGGCCAAACACGTTTATACTAATTTTACGTTGATATACCCTACACCATATCAGTCACGATGTCAAAGCACGTGCTAAAAACCTGACCACTGTGGACAAACTTCAACGCGTGTCTCGTAAACACGTGCGAAGTGGCCAAGGTGTATTAAGGAAAAAACTATTGAAAGAATTCGACAATACGTGTCCTGTATCAGGCACCTCCGACCCTGATATGCTGGACGCGGCGCATATTGTGCCGTATGCGCTGTGTAACAATTGTTTTGTGTACAACGCCTGTTTGTTTCACAAGAGTATTCACCGGGGCATGGATTTGGGGAAAATGCGTTTCGATTCGGTGGGTCAATTGTGGTGCTTGGACGGTATTTGCGATGCTGAACTGCGGAAAACATACAGCGTGTATCACAACAAATTACCCCCTAAATATCTCTCACAAGAACGAGCAGACATGTTAGACATTACATTTCAAGAATGGAAAGCAAACAATAACACAAGAAAAGTTAGCTTCGAATCCTAGCGCGAGGTGTTCAAGGGATCATCTTCAATGTAACATCCTTTTACAAATAGTAAAAAAAAGAGAGTTTTATTTATGGGTTAAAATCCAGTACCGTTGATGGGTTCTCATTGGGGTCGTTCAAATGCATTTGGTAAGACAATTGCACCCACCTCGTTCTTCCCTCGGTGAGTAACACATCAGGTATTTGCAATTTATTCCAAGGTGTTAGAGAAGAATTGGGTAAATACTGTAGTATGGAATATAACACATCGTCTGATAATTTTTTCATTTCTCTTGTTTGATACATTTATACTACCAACCATGATATAAACACGCCTAAAAAAAAGAGTCCCCCCACAATAATGAAAAGCAATATGTATTTCTCTCCGTGTGTTTTTTGTGTATTTGGAATGGATTCGATGTTAAAATCGTCCAGGCATATTGTGCAAGCTTCATTTCCAGATATGTTCAAAAATTGTACAAGACATTTGTTGTGCACAGTGGTTGCACACGAACAGGGCGATTCTTCGTCGCACGATTCCATACAAATATAGCATTCTGTTTTAATCAGTTCGACATCCATTTAACAAAACACAATAGTTTATTTATACTTAAAAATGTATACTATTTTCTTCTTTTGTTTCCACAACCTTTTCCTCTTTCTTGTCGGGGACGAATGCCAGAGTCATTGTGATAGACAACAGTGGAACACCAAATAAAACAAAGATACCGCCCAACGTGTTGGACATGGTTGTGTTGGAGACCAACTGCGAACCAGTGGTTGTCATCCCACCGACCGCAAAATTCACTGATTTCAGAATGGACCACTCTTCAACCAATACCCCAAATGTGACACCGAACAGTCCCCACACTGTAGTGACAATAATACTGGTGGATGTCGGTGTAAGTCCCAACCATTTGGAAAACGACTGAATCTTTTTGTGACCCGGCGTCAACAGCGATTCATTACCCATAATAGTTTGGACGATGGCCAACCACCAATTGAACACAACAAAGTAACCCAACAACATCCATGCCGTTGTAACGAATAACGACGCATCGTCCTCGTCCAAGTTCCCGTCTCCCATACCTATATTAAACCCCATGTCAAACGCGTATCGAAATGCCCCAGCGAAGGTGTACTTGTTGTAAAAAACATAAAAAACAATTATTCCCGTTAACAATAGGGGGGCATATTTCATTCCACAACCATAATGTCAGTGCTTATATAATGGAAAACACATTTCTTACACATATGACAAATTGTATTTAAATGTACATATTTCAGCAGAAAAAAAATGTATTCTGCTGGAGATCTCATCACATTTGAAATTGCTGGTAAAACTTTTCACGGAGAAGTATTGGGCACTGACGAACACCACCACGTCGAAGTCTCACGTTTGAAAAAGACGGAAAAACAAGAAGGTCGAATTTGGGAATTTGTGGCCGACGACGCGTGGTCTGCCATTGACCCGAAATTTGTTAAAAAGCACCACAAATTGGGAAATTCCGCCCCGAGAAAAGTGGTCGTTGCGGCGTGGAAAGAGTTGGGGTTTATACCGGGTGGCGACGGAATTACATTTTGTCGCATTGAGGACGAAGACTTCATTACTCTTCCTTTGTACGGAGGAGACGAATCGGACGAGGACGACGATGAAGATACCCCGTCAACGAATCCGACCATGCACGGTTATGCGGACGACGGCTTTGTGATTCCCGACGAAGAGGGTTCTGATTTCGAATTTGCAAATCCGGACGACCTCGACGAGGAAGCGGCCAAGTTTGTTCGTGAAACGCACCAGGCTGTGCACGACTTTGGCAAATGGCACCCGGAAGACAAACAAGGCCAGGCTATCAAGAATTTTGTCGAAACCTTGGACCACAAAGCGACGATTCAGACGGACAACGTTCGTGTTGCCAAGGGCAAAGAAACAATTCGTACAAGTAGACCTCCTGTAAAAAAACGTAAACGTGATAATTAATTCTGTTTTTTCTGTTTTTTGTCTGTGTGTACGCGCTGCAGCAGTATTTCGAGTGTTGTACAACGTTTTAATCGCTTGTACAATGGTTTAGCGACGATACAACTAATTTTACGTTTTGGCATTTAGAATATTTATTATTTAGAATAGAATATTTATTATTGTTTGTCTAAACTCTTCGTCTTGTTCAATTTTGTTGAGCATGTGGACGACATTTTCCAACTCACTTTGAACATTTTCCCATGCGAGATTGCTGGGTCCAAACGTACCATTTTCAAAACACATGGGATACAACAATTGTTTGCCACGATACGTTTCGACAAGAACCACCTTGTCTTTGCGGAGCATTTTTGCGTACACCATGCATTGAATTTCTTCGTACTCGCACACTCTGTGGAACAAACGCGAGGAGCGACTTTTGAGTTCGTAAATTGTATCTGTGGTGTGGTCAATCCCGTCAATTCTACCAATGACAAACGCACCGTACGCTCCGTCGCCCCGCGAGACGTTCAGAAAATACGACCGGTCGTTTCCCGCTTTAACATTTGGCACGGTACGCTGGAGAATTTGGAGGTCGGACGCTTCTTTTTTTGTGCCTCTTTGGGTGTTGATTGATTTCTTGGCTTGTTTTTCAATCGTGGCGGCCACTTTTTTGGCCAAGGACGCTTGTTGTACAGCAACCTTTTCTTTTTCAACGGCCTTTTGGACTACTGCTTTTTTGTCTGCGAACCAACCATGGTCGTTTGCTTCCTGCATCGAACACTTGGACGCGGATTTATTGCCCGTCTTGCAGTAGACACGTTCTTTAACACAGAAATACCCCTTTTTTCGGGTGGCCCGAATACCGGAGGAAATTTTGGGGTACATGGTCAACTCGCGTGTTTGTTTGGCTTTGGAAACCGCCGTGTGAGCCTTTTTCGCCTGGTGGTGTGTTTGTTGCGCTTCTTTAACGGCTTCTGTTTTCATTTGTGACACTGCTTGTTGTTGGTCTACTTGGCGTTCGATGGCCTTTTCAATTGTTTTGGCGTGTTTTTTTTCAATCTGTTGAGTGACGATTTGTTCTGTCGTTTTTTTCGTGGGAGAGTACGACGGCGTGACGCCAAACTTGGGCATTCTTTTCAGATTCATTTGCCACGTTTTGGCGAGGGCTTCCTCGGGAGATTGAAACTTATTTTTGCCCAAAAGTGCCGCAACAGAAGAGGCGTTGATTTGCCAGTTGAATTTGCGAGACATGGTTTTTTTATTAAAAACATAAGTTGTACATTTTTTTTATCTTATGTTCTACTTATATTTTGGGTCAATATTCGCGCGGTTCTGAACTTATTGCTACATTATAAAGTTTAAATGAGATTGTATCGGAACTTAAAATACTTCTCATACCAGTAAGTATTTGATGATCCAACCATGTGTTTAGACTGTCAGTGGAGAGGCTTGTACTGAAAAATTCAGATGTCTCCGTTGACATTGTTACCCACCTGTTTACGTCTTTAGATTTAGCCATTTCTGCCAGGACATTTCTTTCGACATCTGTGGCAAATGGTACGTTTGACCAAGAACGCGTAAGGTAAATACGATTACATGGGTGTTTCGTGCGTAATTGTTTCATGTATTCATCAACATCTTTGGTTGAGGTGCCAAACTTGTATATCGGACGGCCGCATTTGTCTACCCAATCCTTAGAACCCTTTAATTTATATGCATACAACGTCCCAAATCCATCTACTTTTGGGGTCGCCTTGGTGCGCTTACGTGCTTGTGGTTTGGTGGTGGGTCGGTTTTTTTTTCTTTTCTTAGAACCAGTAGTCGCAGCGTTGGGGGGGTTGTAACCAAACGTGTAACCTTTAATTCTCAGCACGTTACTGACAAAGTTTTCACCGTATGCTCTTGTTTTTGCACCAGCATCGACTTTGCGCTGGGCGGCGCCTGTTACACCTGTTTTTATTGTGTGGCCCTTTATGGCTAACATATCTTTAAATGAAGGTTTGCTTTTTTGATGATAAAGACATGGAAGATTATTCTCTTTACAAAATAACGCGAAAGAAATTTGCATCACCTTCAAAGAAGGCCGACATTGCTCACTGGCAGAGCCCTGTGCCTTGCATTGGTCGGTCGTGCCAAAAGTGACGTCGGACTTGTACCATAGTTCACACGGGCACTTTGTTGGGTTTGTGGTAATACTGTCGTTGTTCGCACCATTTTTTATGTCATATAAGATATCTTTTAATCTCACTGCTTCGAGTGTTTCGTCGGACCAAGGCTTTTGGGGCATGTTCGACTTTTCGACCTTTTTGACCTTTTTGACCTTTTTGACCTTTTTTGGTTTTTGGGCATTTTCCTGAATCTTTTTTTTTTCTTTTTGAAAAGCTTCAGAGGTAATCTTGAAATCTTTCAAGACATCACTTTCTATTTTTTTCAATATTTCAACACCTTCCAAATAACTAACATGTGTCTTTTTCGTCATCATGATTTTTCGTGCGTTTTGAATATGTATATGCATAACGATGTCCTTACCCAAACGTCTATGTCTTACTACACCGGTGTCATGACTTGTTTTGTGGTATCGTGGGTCAAAAAGGTAGTGAACTGTCTTCATTTGTTCGATTTTTAAAAATTTGGGTTTTAGAATGACATTGTCCCGGCATAACTTCTGAAAGTCGAAATTAACTATTCTATCTCCAATTGTAAAAATGGGTCTCAAGCAGATGTCGTCCGGTTCTTTGTCATTTTTTTGTTCAGACAACTCTTTACGCATACCTAAATATAAAGTGAAACATTCAAATTTTTTCACTTGTATTGTGTCGGGATTAATAAGCGTTGTAATATCAGGTCGTCCAACAATTGTTTCCCCGAAAAATTCAAGTCCCACACTTTTATTAATTATAAAAGTTTTGGATATTTCATCGAAAAGCTTTTGGCGAACATTGTCGTCTTCGAAAATTTTTCGATGCACTGGACGTACCCCCACTATCAAACGTGCAAGACACGTTTCACCATTTGGACTATTTTTCCTAACCCAGTCCTGCAGTTTTAGTTGGTCGCTGAGTGGTGTTTTCTTACTTGCTTCCAAAAATGCACTGTGAACTTTTTCCGTTCCGTGCGATGGATAAAGAACCCATTCATTTTTTTCGTTCTTCTGATACTCAAAACGCATAGTGATAATTTTGATAAAACCCAAATTTTTAAAAATGTGAACATGAACAAGTCTTGTATTAGCATGACGATCATGTAATGAAACAGAACATGCGAATGTATACGGTGCGAGTGACTTCTGGGCAAAATTTTGCCCAACTCCGTACGCAGCAGTCAATAACTCCAGGGGTGATGCAGTTCTATCAATATGGCCTCTTTGTGCAAATTTTGTAGCATTTTTATCACCGTGTCCAGGTCCATCTGCCCGTGTTTCGATGATATGTTCTCCATATTTGTCACGGTCGTACCAGTCAAATGTAAAACATGACACATTTTTTGTTGGATTTTTCCATTGCAAAAATGCACGAGCATCGTTGTCATAAAATTCAATAATAGTATCCATTAATGTGAGATCATCTTTTAATTCACCCTCTGGGAGACGTTTTTCGACTTGTAAATGACTTGGATTTTCTGGCGGTTCGTCAGTTATTTCGTCGTACTCCTTTTCATACCATTCACAGGAATATATTGGTTTCATTTTTGCTTTATTTTTTACATTCATATTTTTATAAAAATATGTTCAACATAAGAGAATAATTCTATTCCTATTTTATGCTCTGCTTTAGTATAATTTTTATCTTATGTTCTACTTATATGGTGTGTTTCGCAGTCGGGATTCCCGTTCAATTTGCTAAACCCCAATGGAACATCCCTGCCCAAACGTATACATCCGCCGTAAATATTTCTGTGCGCCGTTTGCATTCCTTTGAGGACATTGTTAGCCAACTCACAATCTTTCCCATTCAAATAGAAATTGATCAAGATGTCGGTCTTAATGCCGTTCTCGCCGTTGCGATTGAATTTGCAGTTAAACCCAACGAAGGACGACAGATGCAATACTGTTTGGCTGGAGACGGTGGTCCGTAGAAATTCTTCGTCGGCAACTTCAGAGAACGCATTGCTCACTGGACGACTACCCTTCAAAACCAGACCATTTCCAGAGCAGTTCGAAAATGTACAATTGAAGGCATGCAATGCCGCCCCAAATCGAATTTCTGCTCCATGGCCGTCGCTATTGCTGAATGTACACCCGTGAGCATGGAAAATCGTGTCTTTGTTAACAACCGTGACACCTTTCTTGAATTCAATGTTTCGAAGAGTCAGATGTATATCGCTTATTATGTGTACTTGATTTTCAATGGAGACTTGGCCTTGAGCAATCAATTGTACCTCAATTACCGCACGACAGTCTCTTATGTTCATGGTATGCTGACCGGCACACACGTAGATTTTAAACGTGCTTTCGTCCGGCTCGTATTCAGAGTCGTGCAAAATATCGATGTAATGAAAACATCTTTGCAAGCTGTAATTTTCGGAAACTTGAAGGACGCCTTTCTTGGCAAATTCGATGTGCAATCGGTCAAAGAACCCGCAGATAGAACGCGCTGCCCCCAACACGTCGGGTCCCATCAACGGAATCAGGATTTTAAGCCATACCATTGTTGGAATGGCCATCATAAACTGGTTGGGGGCAAAGACAACATAATTTCGAGAGACCGCGGGCATGATGTCCGCATAGGCGTCCGTTTGGCCATTGTGGTGCTCCCCAAGTGAGTAGCTTACAGCCACGAGTTCGATTTCGTCCTCTAACAACGTCACTGGTTCGGGCAAAGACTTGTACTGCATGATGTTATTATTTAAAACAAAAAACAATGAATTGGACAAGGACAAGGAATTGGAAACAGAATTGGAAGGAAAGAACTCCAACACTCACCCCCTTAATAAATTTCAAAAAAAAAAAGTTTTATCTTATGCTCTGCTTGAGTATAATTTTG
>Ga0209533_1002606_pt1 | contig 16267 bp, 12 predicted proteins | sample COG_04_FD_184748 | JGI IMG/M metagenome (GOLD analysis project Ga0209533, IMG submission 184748) | Pelagic Microbial community sample from North Sea - COGITO 998_met_04 (SPAdes) (version 2) | ecosystem: Environmental > Aquatic > Marine > Neritic zone/Coastal water | place: Helgoland, sampling...
ATCATCAGTTGCCAATTCATCAAAGTTATCTGCCCATTTTGCAGTACAACCAAAGCGGTAACATTCATCACCGCTTGCTAAAGTTAAATTCGCTGCAGTAGGCTGAACAACTAACCCATTGGCAACAAAAGCCACAGATAAAGGCATTGAAACATCAAATAATTTGGTTCCATTTACCAATTGAAAACTTATAGATTCATTAGCTGCAGCTCCGTCAGTTTCTGGTGTTTGCGTATCATCTCCCCAAATAGCCAAAGTCGTCTGTGTTAAACCAAAAACAGACTGAGAGCCCACGACTAAACCATTTTGATTAAGTGCAACCAAATAGGCGTTTTCGTCTGTAATCTCTAATGAAGTAATGAGAGATTCAGTGAGCATTACGGTCATATGTGAGCCAGTATTACCTTCATAAGTTTCAGGTAACTCGGATGCAGAGATTGTTGCAAATGGATCAAAGTTATCTGCCCAATCCGCCGTACATCCGTATTTATAACAGGAGCCATCTTCTTGTGTTGCTTGTGGGTCATAATTATCTGCCCAGTCTGATGTACAACCTGATCTGTAACAAGAGCCGTCATCCTCTGTGGCTAGGTCATCATAGTTGTCTGCCCATTCTGCCATACAACCCAATCGTTCACATGAACCATTATCTGTATTAGCAAACTCATTATAATTCAAGGCTGTTACATCAGTACAACCTTCTATTACGGCGATACAAGAGCCATCGTCTTCTGTGGCATCCATATTGTAATTGAATGCTGAAGCATCCGTACAACCTAAAACAGTGTATGTACAAGAGCCATCATCTTCGGTAGCATCCATATTGTAATTGAATGCTGAAGCATCCGTACAACCTAAAACAGTATAAGTACAAGAGCCATCATCTTCGGTGGCATCCATATTGTAATTGATTGCTGCAGTATCCGTACACCCTGGAATATCTGTAAACTCCATAACATCAAAACTTTGAATAACCGACAGTCCATTTGATACAAATGTTGAGGACGAACCAGTTGCGTAGTTAGCCTCCAAAAACACACTGTTTCCAGTATTGGAAAACTGAAAAGCCCAAACAAAACTTTGACCTGGAGTAAAGCCATCAATATCATCTTTTGTAGCATCATCACCCCAAGCAGGAAAACTAAAATTTTCTCCGTTTAATATAGCAAAACCTGCACCAAAATAAGCGCCGTCATGTTGGTAAAATACACCCAATAAATCACCAGGTTGAGAGCTGTAACCGTTAATATCTATAGAGCCATCAATATTTACAAACAAGGTGTGATTTGATCCCGTATTGTTGTCTAAAAAAACAACATCTGCAATAGGCAAACAAGTTCCGTCGTCTTCAATTGCATTAGGGTTGTAATTAGCTGCAGTAGCATCTGTACATCCTAATATATCTTGTGAACAATTTATATTTTGAGATGACTCTACAGCTACTATTAAACCATTAGTTGAATATTCAGTAACTCCAGAAAACAAAACATCTAAATCATATAATGAATTATCTTTAACAAGCTTAAAAACTATTTCTTCCCCAGTAGACAAACCATCAATTTCTGGTGTCTGGGTATCATCACCCCAAACGGTAATATGAGATTGATTTATATCTGAACTTAAGTCTTGAGAGCCAATAAGTAATCCTTGTTGACTATAAGCAACTAAATAAGATCCTTCTGATAAGTCTAATGAATTCAAAAAAGTTTCAGATAACATAACAGTCATATTAGAGCCAGTATTACCTTGGTAACTTTGTGGTAAAATACATTGAGCAATTGTTGTAAATGGAATTAATAACAACAAAATTTCCAGCGAATAACTAATAAATTTTTTCATATCTATTTTTTAGATTTTATTCTAACTCTTTTTTCCACTGAGCCATCATTGTATAAATCAAACAAAAGTTCTGCTTGATATCCATAATCATTTGAATTTACTTCTTGTCCTAAAACATTAATAGTACGTAATCTCTTTTTATGAGCTAATTCAGCTTCATTAGTATTTGTTACAGAAATAGACTCCGCTATATTAACTGCATTAACTTCATACCTATTTGAACCAACTGACCACTTTTCAATGTTGAATGATTTGACATCACCTTCTGACCACAACTCAAAATTTGAAGCCTCAAAATTAGCCAAACCAACTTTAGATTCATTTGTATGATCATCACCCCATAGTGTCAAAACAGTAACAGGTGATGTATACCTTGTAGAGCCAACCATAATCCCTGAATTATCAAAAGCTGATATTTCTGAATTAGCACTTGGCAATATATCCCAGGCATGGTCATCAATAATAATTGTCATATTGTTATCTGTTGCTTTTACACTATTATAATGAGATGTTTTAGTATCGATGACATCAAAAATTGAGGTTCTATAAGGTTCTTCATTTGAATGAAAATAGAGTATTGTTTCATTTGAAACTTTTAAATGATATCCTTGACCTGGAATCATATCTCCTATTCCATTATAATTAAAATCTGGAAGGTAAGCAGCACCTAAATAGTCTTTAACTAGAATTAGTTCAGGTAAAACATCTGATAAAACAGCATCTGTAGCAGCGGGTTCAAGTCTTAAGTAGCCAATCATATTCCAACCAGCCGTTAGTTCAATAGGGTGATCTTGAGGATAAGCATAATCGCCACAAATTTCTAAGATTACAGATGCATTTGTTTTGATTTGATAACCTTGACCTATCTGTAAATCGCCTATACTGTTATAACCCCATTCTACAAAGTATGGATTACCGTTATTATCTTTAACCAATTCAACATTATCTATAATAGGATTTAACAGAGTTGATACATTCATTTGATCTGCTGAGATATAAGTTGAGAACATACTCCAACCTAAAGGCATATTAATTAGTTGGCAAGTTGTATAATCACATTCGCCTTGAGTATTTGCAAAAGCATCAAAGTTAAATGCCAATGAATCCATACAACCCAATATTTCAATGACACAAGAACCGTCATCTGTATTAGCTAGCTCATTAAAGTTTAGCGCGATTAAATCAGTACACCCTAATACAGGATAAATACAAGAGCCATCATTGAATATTGTATTAATATCATAGTTTATAGCATTCGGGTTTGTACAACCAAATATCTGAGTTTCGTCAATATTACATGAACCGTCATCAATATTAGCATTAACATCATAATTAATAGATAACGAATCAATGCAACCATAATAACTTGTTGAGTTAATATTACACGAAAAATCTTCGATTGTAGCTTGTGAATTATAATTTGGAAAAACTTCAACAGTGCAACCCTCAATTTGACATTCGTCTGGGACAGAAGCTAATGAGTCGTAATTTAAAGCTGTAGAATTCATACAACCAATAATAATGAGTAAATCGCAAGAACCATCATCTACATTTGCAAAATATTGATAATTCATGTAAGTAGAATCTGTACATCCTAGTACTAAAGGTATACATGAATCATCATCGGTATTAGCTAGTTCGTTAAAGTTAAATGATGATGCATCGGTACAACCAAAAATAATGAGTGAATCGCAAGAGCCATCATTGGTATTTGCAAATGCATCGAAATTAAAGTACAAAGAATCAGTACAACCAGGAATAGCATCAATACAATTAGAATTTATGTTTTGGATACTAATTTGATTTACGTTAGCTATAGCATTAAAATTAAATGCTGAAGAATCGGTACAGCCGTATATTTTTTCAGTTGAGCAAGAAGAATTTTCTGTATTGGCTAATGGATTATATTCAATATAATTAATATCTGTGCAACCTTCTACTATAATTGTAACACAAAGGGAAGCATCTGGAATTGTAAAGTTTGGATTATAGCCCAAAAAAATTGAATACGGACAACCAATAATTTCACAAGAACCATCATCGAAAGTAGAGTATGGATTAAAATTAATAGCATCTATATCACTACAGCCAATAACCTCGCCATCGAATTCACATGACCCATCATCATCAACTGCATCATCATCATAGTTGAGAGCATTTTCAACTGTACACCCACAACCATTCGATGAGCAATCAATCACTAAGAACCTAAAATCTCTTAAAATTTCACCTAAATAGACTCCATTTCTGTATTCTTCTACCATTATACCGATTACGTAAAAACCTTCTTGAGTTGGGGTTCCAGTTATTAATCCGGAGTTACTATCGATACTTAAAACTGGATTAGAATCCATAGGATACTCTTCAGAATAACCGTCTGCCCATGGAATCTGATTGTATGGTGGAGGATAGGTTCCTGTAGGATCATTATTACTCGAACCATGAAACGGAGCTACTAATGAGTAAACCAATGAATCACCATCAACATCTGTTGCAGATTGACTAACAGAAACATCAGAACCTAAACATAGCGCTAGCGGAGGAAAACTATCAAAAGAAGGTGAGTTATTGCAAGCTAGTCCTGCAATTGGAGGAATTATAGCCACAAGAGAAGACCCAACATCTTGAGGTTCATCTATATTAATAACCTGTTCGTTACGGCAACATCTTTGGTATACAACCTTATAACCTTGACCATTGTTAGGTAAATTAGCTATTACGGTATAAGTTCCTTTCTCTACACACAATTCTGGTGGTAGCGTTAAACATTCATCCGTAAACTCATCAACTATAAATTCTTCCTCAGCAACCTCATGTTGTAACACAAACACTTCATTGTTGTTGGCATCGTAAATCGTAATTACACCAGTTCCATCAAAACCAGTTCCATTAGTATTGGTAGGTCCGCACTCTCTATAAATAATTACTTTAATTTCGTATTGGTTACCCCCTAAACAAGAGTAAACAACTTCTCCACCAACTAAATGTGTTGCGAAAGAATTGAAATTAAACAATAATAAAAATGATAATAAAATATTTTTCATGAATGGGGGGCTAGATTTATTTAATCAAATATATTTAAAAATTCGTTAAGTAAAGAGTATGTTTAGTTCGTTACAGAGCGTATTTGGTGTCTTTGATAACTTATTTTTTGAAATAAAACTAAGGCAATCATAAAAAAAGGACAACTCAATAAAAATAGTATTTGTACTATAAGGCTCCCCTTGTAGGTTCTCGTTCGAACCGTTTTTGGATGGATTTAAAAAAGTTTAGGGAATGAAAAAGCCACTCTAGTATGAGTGGCTTTTTACAAAACATTTTATCTTAAAATCACTAATTGTTTTGTTTTAGAAAATTTATCACAGGTCATTTTATAAAAATATGTACCTCCATCAAGATCTGAAACATTCATTTTAATAATATGTGTTCCTGCGTCATATTCTGAATTAGTAAGTTCATTAACTAATTTACCCACTATATTATATACTGATATGTTTACCGTATTTTTTTCAGGTAAGAAGAATGAAATATCGGTTATATTCCTTGAAGGATTTGGACGTGTATCAAAAAGTTTTATTAGATCAAAGTTATTAATTATGTTAACGCCTCCGGTTCTGTCGCATTAATATACCAAATATAGATTATTTAGTTTTGAGTTATAAAGAAATTAAAATAGATCATTTATTTTTAAAAATAACCTGGGTTCTGTTGCATTAACATACCAAATAGGATTTTTACATGATGCTTAAATTAATGCGACAGAACCGAACAGAGATATTACTATTAACTTAGTTCCTTATGAGGAGGAATAAATAGCTTATTAAAATATTAGTTTATGTTTAATTCTCTACAACCAATTTTATCTCCATAGAAATAAATTATGCAACTCCAATTAGTTCTTATCATAGCGCCAAACCCATTTTGACTATCTACAAAAGAAACTATTTTGTATTCTCTATTACCAAGGTTAGTGATATGATCTCTCTTGCCATCCCAAATTCCAGGAAATTCAGCTGAACTCGGTGATTTTAAGTTTTGTTTCACGTATTCTTCTGCATAACTATATGCAAGTAAATCTTCGGACGAGCTTGCTGGTTGATTAGCCTTTTTTGCGTTTTCGGTTGCTTTCTTAGCCTTAATTATATTTAATTCGTCGGTCGTAAAACTAATATTTTGGAGGAATTTTGATGAAACAAAGCCAAGAGCAGTACTGTCCATTTCTCCAATAAAAACCCAACCATCATTAATCTCTTTTGAAGTCAGTATTTTAGAATTAATGGGAAGTGTTTTTATTTTTTCACCTTTTATACTCGGTTTACTTCTTACATTTAAATCAGTAGAGGTGTACATAATTTTTCCACCAATTAAAGATTGTCCTTCAAAGTTGTCTTTAGAGGTTGATAATAAGTAAATGATGACAAAAAGAACTAAAAACACTAAACAGCCTTTCTTAGATTTTTTAGTTTGAGTATTTACTTTCATAACAAAATTATTTAAAGTGTTTCACAAATATATAAATGCTCTTTTACTTTTTTTTAATAGAGAAACATGAATTTAGTGATTTAGAATAATGGAATACCCACTCCTAAATTAATACTTTTAGGGTACAAGTCAATACCTAATAAAAAGTTAACTTTTTCAAAACTAAGAGTAGTACCGATTGAAAGATTAGGAGAAATATTAACATCCTCACTATGGTAGTAATAACCACTAGAAGATAATATTCTGCTTTCATCATAATATTGTTGGTGTTGATACATCCATCCAATACCAAGTGCTGAATAACAACTTATTTTAAAATTTTCAAACTCTTTTAAGAAGAAACTAGCACCAAAATTAACAATTAATACGTCACCAGATTTCTCACCTAAAAATTCGTCTCCATAATTGATCGATTCATTAGTTGTAATAGTCCCATTGTAATCTTTACCTTCAATTTTTCCAACTGTATTCATTTTAAAATCTAAATACCAATTAAAGTCAAATCTATCATCTGGTATTAAAAAGTAAAACCCAAGTGGAGCATGATTTAAATTACCAACCCACCCAATAGTAAAATCTTTTTTATTATTGTCATTTGAGCTTGTCTGCCCAAATAAAGCAAGAGGGGCAAATAGTAATATGTATAGTAATTTTTTCATAGCCTAAGGGGTTAAATTGTCTTAAACAAATATATTTAAAAATTCGTTGAGTAAAGAGTATGTTTAGTTCGTTACAGAGCGAATTTGGTGTCTTTGGCAACTTATTTTTTGAAATAAAACTATGGCATCATAAAAAAAGGACAACACAATAAAAATAGTATTTGTCCTATAAGGCTCCCCTTGTTGATTCTCCTTCGAATTCCTATTTGATCGATTTAAATAAATTTAGTATATGAAAAAGCCAACCTAGACTCTCTGAAACAAGAATGTATGTTTCGGATTTCTGTCTTATTCTACATACATAATCTAGTATGAGCTAAAGTGTCTTTTACTTCATGAACCTCATCATATAGATCAAGGTATTTTATAGTATCTGAATCAACACTGAATTTTCGTTTGTAATTGATATAGCATTTACCTCCATTTAATTTTTCTGATTTAGCCTCAACTATATATTCATGAGTTGACTCTTGAGACAATAATGTACTAAAATGTGAAGTGTCCAGTTTTTCAAAAATACCATCAACGTATTTAAAGACATCTATGGAACAACCTCCACTGCCGCAGTGGCCTGAATTTTCTGGCTGTATGACTAAGAAATTAGGAGACAAGAAGTGAACGGTATATGAATCCGAGTATCGACATGCAGGCAGAAGTTCTGCAAACTCATCTGATAAGCCATTCCAAACAGAATCTGACGCTCTTTGGCAGTATTTAAGCTCAGTTAATAAAGAAATTCCTTTAGAAATAATCTCATTTTGTAAATCTGACTCAACAAATTTATTTTTGTAAATAGTTAAAATACCATCAATTTGAGCATAAGATTCTGTTGACTTAATGCTCTCAAATAACTGAAAAGACTCAATGTATTTATATAAAATTGTATCTAAAGACTTAACCTTCCCTGACATATCATAAGTACTGTCTATGGTTACGATTTCTCCATCATTTATTGATTCCAACTTACTATGAATAGAATTGTACTTAACATCTCCTTGAAACTGAGCAATACACTTAAGCTCTGTACCATTATTAATAATTAGTACATTATTATTAAGCCACATAGTTCCGCCCCCCATGCCCTCGATGGTGTAATTTAAAATATAATCATCCACACCATCTTTATTTACATCGCCAACAAGAACGGGTACTTCAGGGTAAAATACAGAGGCAGAAACTCCTTTTTCAGACCATGGGTTTGTACCGTGAGTACATTCTTTTCCTGTATCTGGCTTATTTAAATCGCCATAAGCATTAGGTATGCAATGACAATTCATCATTATTTTATCATCCACTATCTTAATCCAATTCATACCAGGATCCGAATCATCAATATAGTCTTGAATTATGTATCGTTCTAGTGAACGTTTAAGGTTGTCAAGCAATGATACTTCTTCAACTATCTTGGAATCAGTACCGTACCATGTATGGCTTAATTTCACCCCATTATCATAAATATTTTCCATATAAATGGATCCATCTTGCCAATAATCTATAATCTCACCATCTAACTTCCCATTTTTGTAATTTATATTTGCTGAAATAATCCCATCATCCCAGTAAAGTATTTGCTTACCATCTCTCATTCCTTTATTCCAAAAGCCTTTCTCATCTATAATTCCGTTAGGATGATAAAATGAAACGCTTCCATCAAGTTTACCCTCAATAAATGAACCGTCAATTGCAATAATACTATCAGAATACCGTAATTGGTAACTACCATTTAATAGGCTTGAATCTAGATTCATAAATTTCATAGAGTCTTTATCAACAATTACATCTTGAATGTTTTTTACTGAAACTGTCTGCTGACAAGATTGAAAAAGAAGGCAAGTCAAAATAAAGGAAAGAAATGAATTATTCATCTAATTCAAAATTAAATTCTTGACTAATAAATTCCTTAGATTGCTTATTCATAATTATTTGTTGTTCAATTAGTGAGTCTAATTTTATCATGGATAAAGTATTACTCTTTCGAAGCTCATTAATCCTATTTGTTGATGCTAAAATCTTCATTACATAACCAAGGTCATTTGCCGTCTTGTATAAAGTGTCATTAAAGAAATTAATTTTGGTATTTACATCTTGAAGTTCCTGATGATATTCTTTTTCTTCCTCTTTAATATATTCTCGCATCTTCAACTTTAGAGAAGAATCTATAATATGATGAGTTAATTCTATTACATTTTCATAAAAACCACTGTTTATATCAATGAATTCAGATATCTCCGGGATTTGGCTTTGCTTTAATTTTGTAGTGTTACTCATCGTTATATTATGCGCATTGAGTAAAGAATCTTCGTCAAAGACGGAATTATATATAGCTCTAACTTCTTGAAGTTTATTTGTTAAAGCATAATCATCGATTCGAGAGTTAAATGAGCTCCGCCTATTCCCTTGGTTGTTTTGATTTGTATGATTGGTATTAGTTGACAAAACTAATTCATCATTTGTTTCGATATCATTCGTACAAAAATAAACTACAGTAGAAACGAACAAAATACCAAATACTATTTTTAATTTTAAACTCATCTTAAATAAATTATATACATCCTAAAGATAGGGAAATATGATGTTTATGAATTAGGTCAAACAATAAATTTAAGATAAAATTCATATATTTATTTAAAATCAAAATATGAAGAAATACATTTTATTTATCATTGGAGCATTTACGATTCAAAGTTGCATGGTAGTATCTACAGTTTCAAGCAATGTCTCAGAACTGTATATTAAAACTAATATACAGAAGCATATACCATATGAATTTAATGCATTGAATCTTAAAACGATATATAAAAATGTCAGCTTTGAGTTTGTAGCATTTAAAACTGAATTAAGTAAAGGAATGCTTGTAAGAGCTAATAAGTACTACAATCTTCCTAAAAAAGTTGAAAATGAGACTATTATTATGCAGGAGTATGATTTTGTAGTCTTAAATATAGATGAATTAACTGATGTTTTGACAAAGCTAAATTCACTATCAGCAAAGATAGAAGTAAAAGAAATAGAACATCCTAATATAGAAGAGTACGTAGATTATACAGTAAGTGATGACTTCTTTATTAGTTATAGAAAAGATCAAGCATCATATGACAAACCCCGATTTATCCAACTATGGATTTCAGGTTTAAAATACAAAATACTTGCTTCTGAATTTTCTGAGAACCTTAAAGATGCTATTAACTTTCTGAAATAGATTTGGATATTAGTTTAGATGTAATTTTGACTAGACGCTGCTTAAGATTAACTAAAGGAATTCATGAAAGATCAAAAAGAATTTAAATGCAAATCGTGCGCTAGTAACTTCTCAGGTAATGATTTCATAGAACGTTGTCCAGATTGCAAATCTGAAGATTTTATCCAAAAAAAGAAGCTCATTAATCGAAATCAAATTATTACATTATTGGTATTAATTATTTCAATTTCGTTTATAATATTTCAAAACAAATTGAAAAAATTTAAAGCTAAAATACCTATAATTCAAGATTCAGAATTAATTGAGCACAACAAAGCTGAATTAAAATTTGAAAGTATCTACTATGATGAATTAGAAAACGATGACGAAAACTACTGGAATTCCGGATTACTTATGGACCCTATGTTCTATAAAGATACAACAATCAATTTTTTTATATTTTCAAAAACAATAAATTATTTATCTTACAAGAAAGATTTTTGGTATTGTAACTATCTGAATTCAACTAACCAAAATAAGAACGTCAAAAATAAACAAAAAATTAAATCATTTAAAAACAAAATAATCAGAGATAACAAATTATCTACTATTGAATTTGATGAAATATTGAATTACACTAATACTTCGATTAGCTTTCCCTTAGAAATTAATATTAACAATAATTTATGTAATAATTGTATTGAAGAATTTAATTTTGAAGAATCCTTTAATGAGTCATCTGCTTTAGATTTCAAAAAATTCGTATTGGAGTTTCAGACAAATAAAAAAAGAATTAAATCCAATAATCGAATCCAAAGTGACAAGTACAACAATGATCTAAAAAAGTATACAAAGGGATTAGAATATTCAATTAGACAAAGAGTAAAAAATAATTTAGACATTTCTGAATATCTAAAAACCGAGAAAACATCCTTTGTTTTCAATGGAAGCTCTGAAGGTCTAGGATCTATTAATTACGAATTTAACTCTAAAAAATATGAAAGCAGTCACCTAGCTGACAAAGTCAATGACATAATTAATAATTATTACGAAAATAATTCTCTAATTCACGGAGCACAACCGTATAAGTATTGTTACGGTAAAAACCCATTATGCACACCACCTTATGGTTACACTGAGTGTTCATCCATAACAGTAAAATCTCCTTACAATTCTGATGTTTTAGTGGTGATTAAAAAAAATAAAAGCGTCTACTCTCATGGATATGTTAAAGCAGGTAAGCGCCTTACATTTGATGTCTCAAATGGAAATTATACTACTTACTTTTATTATGGTAATGGGTGGAATCCCAATAAGTTTATGAAAAAAACTTCATGTGGTAATTTACAAGGAGGTTTTATTAAAAATGAAATTTTAAGTAAAGATGATGGAGTCAGACTCTATAACCAAGGAGTAACATATGAATTAATTTTACAAGAAAATGGTAATTTTCAAACTATACCGAGTAACATAAATGAAGCCTTTTAGCAAACTCAATCCCTCATTTTAAGTTAAAAGTGACAACTAATGAAATTAGGGATTTACAGCTAGTTATTTTCTCCACTTAACTTACATTTTAATATAGTTAGATTAAATTGTTTAAAGGTTCACAACAATTTATTTTTCATCAAAAATCCCCCACAGACATAAATGAATATTTCTAAATTACTTTATCTAATATTGTTATTCAGATCATCCATAACATTCTCTCAAGAGGACGTAAATTTATATCCACAATCATCGAAATATATTGAAAGAGATTACTTTACGTTGTTTTACAATGAAGAACATGAGCAAGCTAAATGGGTTTATTACAGGCTAAATAAAAATATAATCTCAGGAAATGCTGAAAGAAAAAATAATTTCAAAGCAGATCCTTTAGTAAATTCTGGATCAGCTAAACTTTCTGACTATAAAGGCTCTGGATTTGACAGAGGACATCTATGTCCTGCTGGATCAATGAAAATATCTCAAAAAGCAATGGATGAAACTTTTTACATGTCAAATATGTCACCTCAACACCCATCATTTAACAGAGGTATCTGGAAAAAATTAGAAGGATTAATCAGAGATTGGGTATATCAATATGGAGATCTTATAGTGGTAACAGGACCAATATTTGATGAAAAAATGTCATCCATTGGAAATAGTGAAGTTTCTGTCCCTAACTATTTCTATAAAGTAGTCTATGCGTTGGAGGGTGAAGGTAAAATGATAGGCTTTATATTACCTAATCAAAAGAGCAGTGATCAATTAATAAATTTCTCTGTCACTGTTGATGAAGTTGAATTAATTTCTGGATTAAACTTTTACCACAAATTAGATGATAAAACAGAAGAGGTGCTTGAAAGTAAAATAGGAGAGTTTGGATTTTAATACATCTTGAAGCAAATTAGATTGAAGTCTAAAGCTAATATAAGCCTAGTACAGCCATTTCTTTATTATCCATTCCCACTTCTGCAGCAATTCTGAGGTTGTACTTTCTAATGGCACCATTTAAAGTAAATAAGCGATATAATGTCCAAAGTCCAATACCACCAAATGTAAAGTAGAAAAGTATTTGCTTACCTATTTGATCCATACTACCGTATGACCAACCTAAAAACAAAAACAATAACCAAGTGGTTGTTTTGTTAACACTTCTTTGATTGTAAATCATTAATTTATCAGTATCCATAACTTTTTAATTAAAGTATAATTATATCTAATCAACATTTTCACCTGACCAATCAAATGATTGAATTGCTTGATCATTCAAAATATGGTCAATTTTGAGTGAGAAATTCTGACCAAGCCACTCCCCTTCAAATCCACTGGTATTAATCCCAATTACTTTTCCATTTTCATTAATCGTTGGACCTCCACTATTCCCAGAGTATATATCACAGTCAATTAACATTAAAGCAGGGTCGATATCGAGGTTAGAAATAATTCCTTTTGTCAAAGAAAAAGCGGATTGGACTCCTCCAATTGATGGGTAACCATAGGCATATATTAAATCACCATTTTTAGACTCAATATCTTGCTCAAACTCAAGAGGGACTAGTTCTTCATTTCTATCAATACTGAGAACAGCATAGTCTAAAGAAAAATTCTTTTCATCTGGAGTATAAATTAATTTGGCCTTAAATTCTAAATTTGACAATGTCGGATGTTCTTTGAAACTAACCACAAAAGAATTTGCTCCATCAATAACATGCCTATTTGTAAAAAGAAGATTTGGACTCACAAGAAAACCAGACCCATGACCTAAAGAATTATTATTCTCATCAAACACCCAAACTTCTGCAACTGAATGGCTTATTTCAGGTGGAATATTTGAATCAGTATTTGAACTCACTAAATCGAAATGGAATAATCCATAGATAAAGAATGGAAAAACAAAGGACAAAACAATGAAAAGTTGTTTTCTGTTAATTTTTGCTTTAACTTTTTCAGTATACTCTATTTTTGAATTGGGGCCTGTATGAATCATGATATGTATTCTTTTAATTCATCAACACTTAAGTAAGGTGCTTTTGTTTTTTTTGTTTTTAACAATTGATCAGCAGTTTTATTATTATTACTTAAATACTGCTTTATCAAATCAGAGTTCTCAATGTTTTTAATTGGATTAAAATGGGGTTTTTGATCACCCATATAACCGTATTCTTTATATATTAAAATACAATCTGTAAAGCTACCAACATCAACAGCATTGTCATTATTAGGTGAAAAATTGTAGTTTTTAAACAAAGAGTTATATCTATTATGATCGCTTGAAACAAACATTAACTTTGCGCATGGGTCATTATCAAATTGATACTTTGAATCGTCTAGTCTTATCATAGCAGGTAATCTCTCAGTGATGTTTGATTCATTTCCATTCATGAGTTTTATCAACTCATTTTGTTTAGTATCAAATGAATCAAGATTATTTAATATGCTAACTAAGGAATTAGAATTGAACAGCTCGATTTGGTTGATAAAATTAACCGCATTTGAATTAATATCGTTGTATAAATTATCATCAACATTCTCAAGATAATCCCAATATGCAGTCGTTCCTAACAGAGCATCAAGATTTAGATTTTTATCAGAATTAGATTTATATTTATTTAAAGCTGCATCAATGTCTTTTTCACTATCACCTTCAGAAAACATCATTTGGAAACACTTATTGTTTTGATCAATATAATCAAACAACTCATTTTCTCTTCTTGGTAATGTATACTTAACCTCTGAACCATCATCATTTATCAAGTTGCTGATTAAAGAACTAATTTGATCAATTTTTGTAATGGAAGGAAGAGTTTTCCCCGAATTACTTTTAACAGCGTATTGAGAAGAATTTAAATCTTTTTGAATTTTTTTCAGTATTGGGATGAGTACATTGAGTTTTGCTTTATCAAAAATTGACTTAAGAGAGGTATATACGTAGGTCTGTTCTTTGAACATGAACTTGTATAACTTTCTGTCTTGGTCTATAATTTTTAGCTCTGATTGAAGTGAATTGTCCCATGATGAGGTATCACCCTTTATTTTGTACTCTTTTTCATAAAATCTCAATATCGAATCAATGTACTCTATAACTGATTGTAATACAATTTTGTTTACTTCTAAACTTTTAAATTTCTTAGTTTGATTGGCAATAAAATCGTACAATGAATTAATCAAAGACTCTTTAAACTTTGATTCATTATTTTTAATCAATTCATAGATATTGTCTTTATTTTCAGACTTAAACATTTTGTTGTAATGAATTAAGTTCGATTTGGACGTTAATGTATTAGACATATCTTTTTTAACCTCACCCCTTATGAATGCGAGAATATTTTCTCCAGAATCAACAGTTATACTATCTATAGAATCTATAGCATCTGATATAATTTGTTCTAAATTTGATTTTACTTGATTTGATAAATTATTTTTCTGTGTTCTAATATTTTGCTTACTACCCTGAAGATCATAATAGAACTCTGAATCAATTAAGTTACTTAGTTCGCTTTTGGCGAGCTTTAAGGCAAGTAATTCAGTTAACTGAGCTTTTGGGTATTGAATCATAAAAAACCCAGAGGTAACCATATTTTGAATTCTGTCCGAACCTAAACTATCTACTCTTCTTCTATCTATTGTATTGAAAAAGTAGTTTTGATTAGAGACATCTGCTCCAGCAAACTGAAGCATAGTTATCATACCTGAAACTCTTATTAGTTCACTTAACTTATCAATTGAAGCACGAGCACCAGTAAAGTCTTGAGACATTAGCTGCAAACAATTGTATGGAGGATCAATGTTTTTTGAAATAGATCCATCAGGCCAATTTACATCATAAGTATTTTTTCTATCTGTAAAATGAACAATTGAAGCTAAAGATAAAAATGCATTTTCATGGATTGTTTTGTTTGCAGAAAACGAATGTTTTCCAGGCAATAACAATAAACCATTAACATTTTTATTATTTGTAATTCGCTTAACTAAGTAAGGTATATCAACACACAATCCTGAACCAGTACCTCCAGTTAAGGTACCAACAATTAAAATTTGTGTTTGATCATTCCCACCTACAGCAGCATATTTTGATTGGATAACTTCACATAGATTATTGTAATTAGAGCTTCCCCATAAAGATAACCTTCCATAGCTTGACATTCCACCAGCACCAGAATTTGTTTGCAAAACATCTGATTTATCTGGAAGCCAAGAGGAGTCAATTGATGGGTTAGATGCTAAATCTCCAATATCCACACCATGTTGTCCTAAATTAAAAGCTACTTGAGTAATATCAGTTTTACCCGAAGCTGTTCTTTTGGGACTTCTTGTTACATCAGTTTCTATGTAAACGTACTCAACATTGTGAGGTTTATTTTTACCAAAAAACTCAAAGTGATACTGCTGAGCGTTTTCAATTATATTTAAACCAGTAGAACCGATTCCAATTATAAGAGTTGACATAGGCTATAGTTTTAAATTTTTGATGGCATTATTATACAAATACAAAACAAAAAATGTAGAAAGTAACAAAGGTAATATTGAAAAATAAATATTTGAATTGTCAAGCATGAATTGATTCCAATTAAACCTTATAAGTCCATTAAATTTAATGAAGAAAAACCAATAGAGATTTACA
>Ga0209533_1002607_pt1 | contig 16267 bp, 12 predicted proteins | sample COG_04_FD_184748 | JGI IMG/M metagenome (GOLD analysis project Ga0209533, IMG submission 184748) | Pelagic Microbial community sample from North Sea - COGITO 998_met_04 (SPAdes) (version 2) | ecosystem: Environmental > Aquatic > Marine > Neritic zone/Coastal water | place: Helgoland, sampling...
CAATGGACTCAAATAATTATATTCCAAATATGAGAAAAACAAGTACATGGGGTGGTGCAATTGAAATACAAGCAGCATGTAATATATGGAATATGAGTGTTATTGTTCATGATATAAGAAATAAAAGAAAGGATAAAATTAATTTTATTCCGATTAATGGAAATATAAATAAATCAATAAATGTTACATGGAGTGGAGGTCATTATGAACCGATTCGTAATTAAATTATTTAATATAGTTAAAAATAATTTAATTTTCATTTTCTTCGTATTCTAATCCATACGCTTCGCCATGATCTTGGTCATAATCATCATCTTCAGGTTGATTACTCATATCATTTTCCTCTCTTTCTATCTCTCTATTAATAATTTCTTCATTCTCAATATCATCTATATCAACATTTTGATTTTGAGCTCGCATTTCTAAATTTAACATTCTTTCATCTTCTGTTCTTTCTTCATCATATGTTTTTCCAACATATTGGACCAATCCTTTTTGCAATCCCTTGTCCCATCTTTCTAATTTATGTTTTTTAAAGAGATTTTCAATCTCTCTTTCTTCTATATTTAAATCTCCTAATTTTTTTGTAACATTATCTTTTTCCTTATCTTTTGATCTATTAACTGCCTCTAATATATCTTGACGAGTATAATTAATTTCAGATTTATTATCATTTAATATTTCATAATAAGAAACTAATAATTTTGCTATTTTTTCTCTATTTAACATTTGATTACCTTGAATTATTTGATCATTCGCAATATAATCTATTTCATCAAGACTCATAATATCAGACAAAGGCGTATTACTTGGTAAATTTGTTTTAGATACTTTTTCGTCATTTGCTAATGAAATATAACTACACATAGATGTAAAAAAATAATATTCATAAATCAATTTAATAGAACGTTTATCTAATATTGGTTTAATAATTGATCCATCATTTTTTTCAATATTTATAAATATAGGTGTTACATCTGAAAACATTTTTAATATAGTGGTATCATTGTTAATTTTATTTAAAAATTGACTTAATATTTCATCGCTGTAAAAACTTTTAAATAATATATAATTATCACTAATTAATGTTTTAATATCACTTATATGTCTACTAGATAATTCCCAGTACTTTGGTATTTTTATATTTTCATAATTTACTTTATTTATTATAATATTGGGAAAAATACAAGATATATAAAACAATGCATTTTTCATATAATTAATTGATTTAAAAAATAATTCATCATCTTCTTCGTTTTTAAAATTAGCTATATTTTTATAAAAATCAACACATTTTTTATATTTACGATCTGCTAATTTACCATATTGTTTTATAAATGTATTTATATTTTCTTTACAAGAATCGATATTTATAGCCAGAAAATTTTTAAAATTTCTTAAATCACTACTCTCAGAATCTGTATCTAATGCGTATGTATCTAATACGCTTAAAAATAATGTAATGAATTCTTTATCAATAATTGATTTACGATTATCACAATAGTCTAATAAGTTTCTTAATTTTTGTATCAAAGAAACACTATCATTAACTAAATCAATATTTACTATATTATTTCTATTCACAATATCAAGTAATTGCATCATTGTTTTTTGCGTATAATTATTTCCATTTTTTTTCAATATATTTATTTTATTTTCTAATGTATCTTTTTCATTATAATCATCCGGTTTAGTTAAACAAAATTTGATTAATTCATCACTTACCTCTACTGTATTATCAAAATTGCAAAAATTAATTATAGCCATATATATAGTTTTTTCACTGTATATATTTTCCAATTTTGGATATATAAATTTAGTATTAATAGGATCTACTAAATAAGAAGCATAAATTAAATTATTATAGTCATATAAAATATTTTTTAAATCACTAACAATAATATTATAATTTAATATATTTCGATCTTTTTCAATAAAATATTGTAATGTATTTATATTTCCTGTATTACAACATGTGTTTTGCGTATAGGGGACTCCATTTGCAGATAATAAAGGTTTTTCTTTTTCAACAATGGTTTGGATTAATTCTTGTATAGCTAATGAAAAATACATTATTTTTGATTTTATCACATTTACATCTGTGTCTATATTTTTAGTACCTTTTTTAAGGTTATCTACAAAGTTTTTCTTAAATATAGATGAAATATTTTCAGGAGTACCATTATTTATTTTTTGCATAGGTGGTAAAAAGTTCCCCCAATTTTTTAAATTTATCTCAAGAGGTAAATCATTTATATTTGCACTTTGTAAATACTTATTTTTTTCATGAATTAGAGAAATCACATTTGTCTTTTTTAAAATAACAGAATCTATAGATGCTTTAATTTTTTGTGAAATAGATACTTCTTTTAATTTTTTAATTGTATTCCATGGTTCAATTGCAGATTTTATCTTATACGTAATACATGAGATATAATTTAAAGCAGATAAATCTTCATCACCGAACAATGGATATCCTTCAAAAGATTTTTTACATCCAGGAAATGTTTTTTTTGTGATTACAGAAGGAATAGAAGTTTGAATAGCTATTAATATATAACCACATGTTAAATATAACACTAATTGATTAAAATGATCTTTATAAGAAGGCAATTTTTTTCCTCTTTCTACTAAAAATCGTTCCGATTTTAAATTATATGTTTGTTCATCATCTATTAAATTATTTAAACTATCCAAAGTATTTGTTACTATAAATTCTTGATATCTATCCATTACAATACCCATATATCTACCTAATGTTTTTACTACATTTGTTATCATAATTGCTACAGGATTTTCTATTTTTGTATCTTTATTTAATAAATCTTCACTTAAATCTGTTTTTTTTATAAAATCATGGGTGATAAGTTTAAATCCACTATCATAACCTTGATCACTACTTAATTCATTATATTTGATATCCCAACCACTATGTTTATCAACCCATTTTTCATTATCGTCACTTAGTGTTCCCTGATTATCACATATAGTATCTAATTCTAAAGCATAATTTTCTTTTTCAAAAAATGCACATGCTAATCTATATACAAAAGTAGGTAATATCTTTGTATTTGTATCAGTACAATATAACCAGTACATACACAAACCTTCACAGTATTTACAGGATGTTTTATTATCAATTAATTCATTTGCTTCTCTTGTATATTTTTGTACAAATGAGATTATCTGTTTTTGTTTTTTAATAAAATCTTCTCCACCTAATATTTCATTTAATATTTTTTTATTTGGTGATACTACTATCTCAGGTTTATCTACATCTTTTATTAATGATATTAAATAATCGTTGTATTTGTAAAAATGATAATGATTAATTAATTTGTATTTTGATAAATTATATAAATCTTGTGAATATTCTTCATTAATTTTCTTTGTTAATTGATTTTTATTTAAAACATAAGTATCTTCAAATTCATCATATATATTTTTTATAATTGATTTTTTTACTAATTCGCTTCCTAATGGATAAGATACACATACATCATCTGAATCATTTTTAATAGTAGTACATTTTTCTTTTAAATTGCAAAATAAATCATTATTAGTAGCATCTATATTTTCAGGTATAGATTCATCTCTCTCCCATACATTATCAAGACGTTTGTAATAAAAATATTGTATTGTATCAACATTATTTATTTTTAATACAGCATAATCACCATTTACGACCTTTCTTTTTTTTTCAATCATTGCTTCTGCTTCGTATAGTGCTTTTTCCTTTGTTAATCCTACATTAATCATTAATTTATCAACTAAAAATAATTTAAAATCGGTAGGTTCCATTTCTGATTGTTCCGTATTATATTCATCTATTATATCATATATAGTAGTATCATATTCTTTATCAAAATAAATTTCTTTATTATTATCATCTGTTAATATATCAAGATTTAAATATTTTTTAGAAAGAACATATTTTTCACAATTATTTTTATTTTCATAATTTTTAACTTGATCCTTATATTTACTATTTTCTTCATTTAAAAGAATATTATAATCGAAAGGCATTAATAAATCAGTAGATATATACGATATACTAGTAAAATATAATCTACTTAAATCTAGATGCATCATTTTAGTTAATATTTCACTAGATGTATATAGTGTATTTATTTCTGGTTGCGATACATCATATTCATTAAATACATCATTTTCGATACCTTTACTTGTTTTGATTAAATTAAATAATAATGTGAAATCATTATTTTTTTCAGATGCACTATTATAATTATCTAGTGATTTTAAGCTGTTATACAATTTAAAAAATAATTCATCACGATTTACACGCATATTATTTTTATAACCATTAATTTGCTCATCAATAAAAATAAGTAAGTCTTCATATAGTTTAAATGAAATATCATCTAGATAAATTAAATATGGTTCGAATTCTTTTAACAAATTAAATAATGAATATACATTATTAATATTATTTTTTTGTAATTCAAATATTTTGCGTGATTTGGGTATAATAATTTCTAAAAATTTTTTATATTTATCTATTTCATTAATAGATTCATTTAACATATAATTATTTATTTTTTTTACGAAATTTGTATCGAATTTTAATAATTCCGTGAAGTTATTCACAATAGTCTTGTTATAACTAGTATTTTCTTTTAAAAGCGGCCAATATTGAAATATATTATTATTTAAATGACTTTTAATCATAATATTGGTATTTGGTAAATTTATATGACTATATTTAACTACAGTGTAAGGTAATGTTAAAATAGATTTTATGTTAATCATATCATTTGGTGTTAATTTTTTAATTTCAGTAAATACTTTTGAACCCTTTTTGTCTTTTATTGATAATTTATTTAAACCCAAATTATATTTTGTAATTAAAAATCGTTGTCTATTTATATTGGAACTACTAACAACGGATGAATACATATCTTCCAAATTATCTATAACAACATTTAAATTGTCCATAACAGATGATTCGTATAGTATTTCATTTGTTTCGTCAAATGGTAATAAATATGAATTTAATTTTTTAAAATATGTATCATAATTATCATTATTTGATTTAAAATCATCATATATATTATTATATTCAACCAATGATTCTGGTAAGGTAAATTGTACAATATCATAAGAATTTTCATTTTTATCAATATCATATATTTTTTTCTTATTATTTGCTACAAGTAATAACCAATGCAAATTTTTATTTAAATTTAATAAATTATTGACTAATGGTTTGTAATTAGAACCTTTGGATATTGAATCTACTACATTATCATTATCGTCAAATTTTGAGAAATTCGTTCTTAATTCCTTGTATCTTTGAACCATAGTATGTAAATTATTTAATACAGATTCGGTTCTGTTTACATTTGGTATTGTAGATATTAATTCGTCTAATAAATCATTCGCTTGTGATTCGATACTATATCTTTTTTCTTCTTCAGGAACGTCTATTATTTGATTTATAGTTTCTAATTTATCTCCTATTTTAATTTGATCACCTGTTAGTAACATATCTTTGATTGTTTTTTTTATAGTTGTTAATGGTATATCTATGTTTTCTAATTCAGATGGTTCTTCATTATCATCATTATCTTCATCATCTCTTTTATCCATTGATTTTTCTTCGCCATCTAATAATTTATCTGATTTTTTTTGTGTCTTTTTAATATCATCAGGTGAAATTCTAATATTAATTTTTTCGATTGGTAATGATTCTGGTAACCCTTTATATTCAAAATCTAAATATATTAAATCGTTGGATGGATATAATTTTATTTCAATCATATCTTCTTCTAAACTAGTTATTATCCCAGTATATGTTACTGGTATATTTCCATTAAAATAAATATCTATCCATGTATTAGGTAATAGATTATTTTGTTTCGCATAACCTATATCAGATGATCTATTTAATAAATCAATAGATTCAATAGATTCATCCTTTAAATTTCCAGTATCATCTATATTTAATTGATATGTTGTATCGTCGTTTTTTAATTTTATTTTAGATTGATCTATATAGTCAATCATAAAAATTTTATTATTAATATCATTATTAGATGATGCATATAATTGTATAATATCTCCTAATTGTAATTTAATTGTAGTCGTCATTATATTATATAATTAATAGAAATTTTATTTAATATTTTATTATTTAATAAAATTGAAGTAAATATATTTAAAAATATAGTCAAATATATTTAAAATGATGATAGAGTTGTCCCAAACACCAAATAATAGTAGTTTATATGATCTTATTAGTGAAACTAACACTAAAGATCTTGAAACTAAATTAAACAATAATAAATTAACATTAAAAAATTGGGGTAATAAAAATAATACAATTTTTAAAATTTTAAAGTATGATAAAGCATTTCTATCAAAAGACAATGAAGATACTGGAAAATTTCGATCTGTTATTTTTAATACTGATAACAAATTAGTTTGTTATGCTCCCCCTAAATCTATATCATTAGAAAAATTTATCGCAGAAAATAAAGAAACTGAAAATGTATATTATGAAGAATTTGTGGAAGGTACCATGATTAATATGTTTTATGATAATAATAGTAATACCTGGGAGATGGCTACAAGAACATCGGTTGGAGGAAATGTTTATTTCTTCAATGATGAATCAAATAAGAAAACATTTTATGATATGTTTAAAGAAGTTTGTGATCATATTGGATTTAATGATTATTCTAAAATGAATAAAGAATTTGTATATAGTTTTGTTATGAAACATCCAGACAATAGAATTGTATGTCCAGATAATGAAAAGCAACTATATTTAATTGATATATATAAATGTATTACAATTGATCAATCGTATACAATTGATTATATATCTACTCGTAATAATAAACTGGAAGATTTTGGATTATGTTCAGCTATTAAAATTCCTACACAATATATGAATGGTACATTAAATGATGAAAACATGAAAAAATCAAATGATTATTACGCTTCTCATAATACACCATATCAAATAATGGGGATTGTTATTAAAAATCAAAATGGTTTTCGGTGTAAAATTAGAAATCCTAATTATGAAATAGTTCGTAAATTAAGAGGTAATCAACCTAAATTACAATATCAATACTTTGTGTTACGCAATGCGAATAAAGTAAAGGAATATTTAAAATATTACAAAGAAAATAGTAAAAAATTTGAAGTATATCGTGATCAACTACATTTATTCACAAAAGGACTTTTCCAAAATTATATTTCATGTTATATTAAAAAGGAAAAGCCATTGAATGAATTTCCAGAACATTTTAGAACACACATGTACAAATTACATCATGATATTTATATACAAACACTAAAAGAAAATAAAAAATATGTTAATTTTGAAGTAGTAAAGAATTATACAAATACACTTCATCCATCTCAACAAATGTATAGTGTTAATTATAGTAAATATAGCAAAAAAAAAGTATTTAAGTTCGATTCACCAGATTCAAAATCATCAACCAAAGCAACAAAGGATACTACCATTGTGAATGATACAGGTTTAACACAAGAAATTGAAGAAAAAAAAAATCAAGAAGAAAGTGCATAAATAATATTACATATAACAAAAATAAAAAATTTATATTATTAGAAATTTTTTATTTTTTCATACTTATTTACTTTGATTAAAGATCGCTGATAAATTATTTAAATATAATATAATTTTATCACAAGAGTCGTTTAAATATTGATAAACCTTATTTTTATCTTGACTATCAATTAGATCTATTCTAATTCTACTATTTGGAATATGTGGATGTGGTTTTTGAAATCCAACAAAATCAACCGTCTTTTGATTTTCGTAATATTCATTATATAAGAAATAGGTTAATACATTACCAAAAGTATAATCTTCATTTTCCAATGTAACAACAAATTCATTTTTTAATAATGTATTATCTGAAAATTCAACCAAATGTTCTTTATTTTTTAAATTTTCCATAAAATCCTTGCATTTTTGAATAAGTATATCGCATGATTTAACTACTAATGCCATATTTGAGTAAATACCAATTGTTTCAAGTGTAAAATCAAAAGAGTTATCTATAAAAATTCTTTTAGCATCAAGTAATAACCAATTTTTCTTCTCGTCTTCAATTTCTTCTTGAGATAGTCCAGCTGTTTCATGTTGTTTTCGTTTTTCATTCCAAATATCTGATATTTTTACCTTATCTAATGTATTACCATAAGAACATGTTGAAACTACATTATACATACCATCGTCCTTAGCTGTAGAAATATCAAGAGATGCTGTTAATGTTAATTGTTCACCAGTAATTTCTTTAGAAAGGGCAGGATTTAATTTTGTAATTTCAATATAATCGCCTGTAATATTATCAGCAGGAAATATTTTTTGTACTTGACTATCTGATAGATATTTGCCTGTATTTATATTTTTTATTTTAAAAGACTCACTAGTAACATATTTAATATTAGTAGTATCATTTTTTACATCTAATTCAACAAGATAATCTTTGTATGGAAATTCATTATCATCAATATGAATAGGTATACAACCAAGTCGTTGTTTAATAATTTCATTATGTAATTTGCAGGTATTTGAAATAATGTTAATTTTATTCTCTTCATGTGGAAACGCTTTAAATACAAACAAAGGAATTTCTGATAAAATAATTCTTCTTAAACTATTTACTATAGACACATCTATATTAGATATAGTAAATTTTAAAATTTCTTCTTCCTCAATTAGTGATTGAATTTTAGGTTCATTCATAGTCATAATATATATTTATATAATATTTATCTTTATTTGTTTTAAATCAATTTTAAATTAATTTCTATAAAATAAAGTTAAATATTGAATATTAAATATTTTAAAAATTTATATAATGAGTCATATTTTATATTATAGTAATTATTGTAACAATTGTAAAAACTTATTGCAAAATTTAGCAAAAAATTATAATAGTAAAGAAATACATTTTATATGTATTGATAAGAGAATACAAGAACAAGAAAGCACCTATTTAATATTAGAAAAAGGAGAGAAAGTAATATTACCTCCAAGTATAACAAATGTTCCAGCATTATTATTATTAAATCATGGACATCGTGTTGTATTTGGAAATGAAATAATTAACCATTTAGTAGCCAAAAATAACCAAAATACAAATACAAATACAAATACAGCTATGGTTAATAATATGAATATTGATCCAGAACCATTTGATTTTAATGGTGGTGTATATGGTGTATGTTCTGATAATTTTAGTTTTTGGGATTTAAATGATGATGATTTATCAACAAAAGGAAATGGTGGACTGAGACAATTATATAATTATGCAACAGTGGATATGAATAGTGATATCGAAACTCCTCCAGATAATTATTCACCAGACAAAGTAGGGGATGTTTCATTGGAAAAATTACAACAAGAAAGAAACAAAGATTTACCAAACTTTAGATAAAATATACTTAAATAAATAGTATCTATATAAAATAAATGGATAAGCAAAATATTTTTAAAGCTTTTAATAATCATTTTACTGAATTTATAGAGGATATTCATAGTATTTTTCCAAATGATAAGGATATTAATATGACTAAAGACTCCCTATCATTATTAAAAAGAGGTAATCCTAAAATTATGATAGATGTTTGGTATAATCACATCACCTTAAAATATGAATCTGAAATTAATAATAATAACCTTGATTTTTTCTTAAATAAAAATTATAAGGATGATGTAAACCAAAATAATAAAATTTTAGAAGGAATTGAAAAGTTAAGAGCTCCTATACAAAATATGGGAGATGATAATAAGGAAAAATGTTTGCAATATATTCAAAATCTAACAAAATTATCTAAATTGTATTATACAAATTAAATTTAAAATATAATATATTTAAATTTAATTTAAACAATATTTATATAAGTATTTTATAAATGAGTGAATTTGAGAACAAGCAAAATTTAAAATCAGAAAAAGACATTTTTCAGAAAAAAAAAGATTTCCAAAAGGTTATTTATGATTTTGTAAATGATATTTTATATACATTTCCAGAGTATAAAGAAAATTTAAACGAACATCTGAAAAATATTATTGAAAACAAATCCGATGAATCTACTGATTACGTTTATGATTATGTTAAAAAGGTATATCCTGAACGATTTTTTGATTTACTATATAAAAATGAAGATATGTTTGCGAGTGATGAATACGATACAAATTTTTTACCTGGTATAAATTTTAGAACTATTTGGAATTGTGATGATATTACAGATAATACACGTATTACAATATGGAAATATCTACAATTAATATTATTCACAATAGTTGGTGATATTTCGTCACAAGATTCATTCGGTGATACAGCAAAATTATTTGAAGCTATAAATGAAGATGAATTTAAAAATAAAATTCAAGATTCAATTAATCAAATGCAGGAAATGTTTGAAAACAATGAATCAACCGAAAGTGGTTCGGCACAAGGAGCACCCAATTTACCAAATCCTGATGATTTACATAGTCATATTAATGGTTTATTACAAGGAAAATTGGGAACATTAGCCACTGAAATAGCAGAAGAAACAGCGAAAGAAATGGATTTAGATATGGGTGATGCTTCATCTGTAGATGATGTATTTAAAAAATTATTTAAAAATCCAGGTAAAATGATGAATTTAGTTAAAAATGTAGGTACAAAATTAGATAGTAAGATTAAAAGTGGTGATATTAAAGAAAGTGAATTAATGCGTGAAGCAACTGATTTAATGGATAAAATGAAAGATATGCCTGGTATGAATAATATTCAATCTATGTTAAAATCTATGGGCATGCCTAATATGCCTAATTTAAATGGTGCTAAAGTTGATATGGGAGCAATGAGAAGTCGCATGGAAAAACAAATGAAAACAGCAAAAGCAAAAGAAGCATCCGCAGAAAAAGCAAAGAAAAGAAAAATGGAAATGGAAAAAGAAAAACGTGCACAATTTCAAGCAATGAAAGAACGTATGCAATCATATAATAAAGAAAAACAAGAGCAACTTATTAGCGAATTGATAGCAGACGAAGAAAATGAAAAAAAAGAAGAAAAACCTAAGAAAAAGAAGAAAAAGAAATCCGGAAAAAAAATTAAAAAAGAAGAAACATCAGAAAATAATAAATAATTAAATATATATATATAAAATGACTACAACATTTTGGATAAATAACCCCATGATATTATTTCAAAAAGATAATATAAATCAATTATGGCCAAAAAATACAATGACTTCTGATGAAAAATTAAATGCTATAACACGATTAATCATTATATTAACTGTTTTAGGATATTTAATAACTAATAATATCCGTGTAACTATAACTGGAATAATTACTTTAGCTATTATTATTTTACTCTATTTTGTACAACAAAATAAGGAATCTAAATTAAAAGATGTTAAGGAAGGATTTACTAATACAAAATTATATACCAAATTAAAAGATAATTTTACAAATCCAACTGTTAAAAATCCATTAATGAATGTATTATTACCTGAAATTAAATATGATCCAAATAGAAAATCTGCTGCTCCAGCATATAATAGAGCTGTTGAAAAACAAATTAATAAATGTACTGAAAAAAATATAGTTAAACAATTAGGGGGAAATAATAATTTAGAAAAAAAATTATTTGCTAATTTAGGCGATAGTTTTAATTTTGAGAATGATTCTATGCATACATTTTATGCAACACCTAATACAAAAATACCAAATGATCAAGAAGGTTTTGCTAATTTTTGTTATGGAGATATGATTTCATCAAAAGAAGGAAATCCGCTAGCATTAGAACGTAATAATTTACCTAAAATGGGATCAGTATATAATTAATTATATAAAAAATTTTATTATATATATATACATTATATATATATAATGGCTTCTTCAGTAAACTATACTTTTGATAATTTAACAAGAATTGGTAATGATAATTGTGATATGAGTCAAAGAAATGTACAAAATTTAGCTTCAGCTAATTATAATATGGCTAATTTTTTCGCATCTGATTGTAGTATGAAAAAACCTATTGAATTTGCTACAAGTCAACCAAATATATTTTATAAAGGAGGACATCAAGTTGGAGTAGGTGGATGTAATATCGATGAAAATTCTAATTTATTAATAGGTAGTATTAATACTCACCCTAAATGCAAAATTAGTCTTTGGGAAAGACCTTTCAAAACAGTACCTTATTTGGGGAGAGGCTCATCAAATCCAGTTTTGGAATCTCATATTCAACAAGGGGATATGATTAGTGATAAAAAAAGTGTTAGTACAGTTTCAGATCAATGTTTTATGGGATACAGTAATTACCCTTTAATCCCATCTATTGCTAACAGTATAACAAATCCTGCTAATCTTATAGAAGGGGTTGCTGACGAAGGATGGATTCGTGGCGGATTACCTAGTCGTGAATTACAAAAAGATCAAGATTATCTTACTAATCACACCCCTCAACAATATTAAAAATAATTTAAAGTAAAATACTATTTAAATTATTTAGTTATAAAACATATTTAAATTATAAACTTTATAATATATTAAATGTATAATTTTGATATGTTGTGCACTTATAAATTAATGGATAATGATGAAGATAGAAAATTAATGTATCAACTTCAATTACTCCAATTATTTAATTTAGAAAAATTTGATGAGGCTTTATTAAGTGAACATATAAATAAATTATATGATACATTCAAAGAAAACAAAAATATTATTGATTTAATAGAAAAAAATCCTTATAAAAATCAACTTATGAATAATAATTTAGTTTTTCAAATATTTTTTAGTTATGATACTTTAGATATTTTTCATAAATGTTTACAAGATCTTAAAAATAACAATACGATTTCAATAAATAATAAAGAAGAATTAATAAAATTATTATAATATCTTAATATAGTAAATATGGCTTCAACTAGAAATAATAATACACCAAATGATTATTGCTTACAACAAAGAGGTTACAATGAATCTAGAAATTATTTAGATTATCAATTTGCTTCTACAGGACGTGCATATAAGAATGCATTACCTGAAATGGGTATTACTCCTAGTCATATGCCTCGTGATGCTTTTTCAAAAAATTCTATTGATATTGAAACAGCTTTATTAGGAATTGGTTCAACTAATTTAGTAAATCCTCAAGCACAAATTACCCCAAATTTAACAATATTACCAGAAGTTAGTTATTTTGATAAATTACAAAATTTAATGCCTGAACCTTTAGTAATAGAAAAAAATCAAAGACCTTTTCCAATTCCAAAATAAACTATCAATAAGTATATATCTATTATTAAAATATATAATATATATATATGTCCTTTACTAGATTTCATGATGATCCATGTAGAATAAAAAAACAATTACAAGAATCTACCGGACCAGGAAGATATATATTAAATCAACCTGGTAATGGTGATAAACCTGATTATATGGAGGACCCTTTTTTAAGATTACAAGGATGGGGTGGTAATTTACAAACAAATACTATTAATTTAGAGAGTAATTTAAAAGGATTAAACATGCCTTTAACACGTGATTGTGTTGATTATGAAAAAAATACTGTAGAAAGTAAACAGATACAATATCCTTCAAAAGATCCTTTTACAGAACAATCTAGAACAACACATCCTGCATGGTTGTACAAAGATTTAGAACAAGTAAATTGGAGTATATTACCATTAAATCCACAGGAAAATACATGTATTCCTTTTCATAATAATCTTGATACTAGAATTTTAGAAAAAGATAATTTTGTAGCAAAAGTACCATGTATACAAAAAACAGATAATAAACCATTACCAGCATCCCCTTTTATTGGTTTTGGAAGTAATATAAATGTTAATAATTGTTCTGAAACGAATACTTGTAAAAATATATAAATTTAATAATGTATATTATAGTAAAAATTTATATATTTTCATATATATAATATGGAATTAGCTATACCATTAGTTGCTTTAGGTGGAATGTATGTTATTTCAAACCAAGAATCTAATAATAGAAACAATACAATTGAAAACTATGAGAATATTAATAAACAAAATAATGATATTCCTGAAAATTACCCAAATCTAACACAAGTGTCCAATGAAAATGTTAAAAAATATAAGAATCCGAATATGGTTACTGATAGATATTTCACAGATGAAAAAATGTATCAAAAAAATAAGAATGGACCTGATCAATTCGGAAATACTACAAAAGAAAATAATCTAACATCATTAACAGGTAATACAATAAATAAAACTGATTTTCAACATAATAATATGGTACCTTTTTTTGGGTCAAAAATAAGAGGACGAACTTATGATGCGAATCAATCTGAATCTGTATTAGATAATTTAAATGGTACAGGTAGTCAACAGGTTAAAAAACAAGAGGTTGCGCCATTATTTAAACCTCAAAAAAATATTCAATATGCATATGGAACACCAAATCAAAGTGATTTTTATCAATCACGTGTTATACCTTCATCCAATATGGCTAATGTGAAATTATGGGATGAAATAAAAGTTGCTCCTGGATTAAATAAAGGTTATACTTCATCCGGAAGTAATGGTTTTAATTCAGGTATGGAATCACGTGATAAATGGGTTGATCGTAATGTAGATGAATTAAGAGTAAAAACAAACCCTAAGGTTTCATATGGTTTAGAAAATCATGAAGGTCCTGCAAATTATTTTATTAAAAATTATGCTACTAAAGAAACTATTGGAACTGTAGAAAAACATTTACCTGATACTTATTATGTAAATACACCTGATAGATGGTTAACAACAACCGGTTTAGAAAAAGCTCAAACATCTAGAGCTATTGAAGTAGATAAACCTGTAAATAGAACTACTACTACTACAGAATATTTTGGCGCTGATTCAAATCCGGATGGTACCAAAATGTATGCTCCTAATAATTATCAACAACCTAAAAGACCTCAGTTAGAATCCAATCCTGTTATGAATCCAACAAGTAGAACAGCTGCACCTAATGAGAATGATTACAATAAAAGTAGTTACAAATTGTTACCAAACAATCGTTCTTGCACAAAAGGTCCAGAAATGGGAGGAATTAATGGCGCAATGAAGGCTGCTATAGCACCTCTTATGGATATTTTACGTCCTTCTAGAAAAGAAAACGTAGTTGGTAATTGTCGTCAATATGGAGATGCAGGAACAACTGTGAGTAAAGGAGTTGTTTACAATCCTTCTGATAGAGCACCAACTACAATGAGAGAAACTGTTGAAGGAGCATTAGATATGAATCATTTAAATGTTCAAGGTCAAGTAGATGGTGCTTATTATGTAACTGATCATCAATCTATTGAAAATCAACGTGATACAACAAATTGTTCTTATATTGGTAATTCAGGAGGATCTGGTGCTCAAACCGGAAATACAACCTACAATGCTGCATATAATCAACGTAATAATGTTAATAAAACGTATAAAAATAGACCTAATCAAGGAGGTATGGGTTTATTAAATTCAAATGAAAACATTAAGATTGATAAAAAAGACAGTGATAGAAATAATAATCGAATGTGGGTCCCCAATGGAGGAAGTAATAATGTGATTCCTTCAATGGAGACATATGGTAAAATAAACGTACCGCAACAATACAATGAAAATACGAATTGTGACCGCATTAACCCTGATATATTAAATGCTTTTAAAAAAAATCCATATACACAAAGTTTACAAAGTTATTAAATATGTTTGAAAATAAATTAAATAGTATTTTATTTTTTATATAATGAGCTTAGAAATTCACAATGATATAAAAAATAAACTGAATTATTTTAAAGAAAAAAATAAACTCCCTAATATTATCATACATGGTCCGGTTGGTTCTGGAAAAAAGACATTATTGTTTGAATTTATAAACAATATATATGATAATGATATTTCATTAATAAAAAATTATGTTATGAATGTTAATTGTGCACATGGAAAAGGAATCAAATTTATTCGTGAAGAGTTGAAATTTTTCGCAAAAACGAATGTTGATCTAAGACAAGGAAATTTATTTAAAAGTATTATATTAATTAATGCCGATAAATTAACAATAGATGCACAATCTGCATTGAGAAGATGTATTGAATTGTTCAGTCATTCAACTAGATTTTTTATTGTGGTTGAAGATAAATATAAATTATTAAAACCAATCTTATCTAGATTTTGTGAAATTTTTATAGATAATCCAATTATTAATAATAAAAAAATGAATTTACATCAATACCATTTA
>Ga0209533_1002609_pt1 | contig 16260 bp, 17 predicted proteins | sample COG_04_FD_184748 | JGI IMG/M metagenome (GOLD analysis project Ga0209533, IMG submission 184748) | Pelagic Microbial community sample from North Sea - COGITO 998_met_04 (SPAdes) (version 2) | ecosystem: Environmental > Aquatic > Marine > Neritic zone/Coastal water | place: Helgoland, sampling...
ATCCTTTCCTCCTCGCAATCTGTTCTTACCTAATGGTCAGTTTGGAACAAGATTGCGAGGAGGAAAGGATAGTGCATCGGAAAGATATATCTATACACTATTATCTCCTATTACACGCAAGTTGTTTCCTAATACGGATGATAACATTCTCAATTACCTTGACGATGATGGACTACCAGTAGAACCTACATTTTATGCACCAATCATTCCGATGGTTCTTGTAAATGGAACAAAAGGTATTGGCACAGGGTTCAGCACAGAAGTGTTATGTTATAACCCAACGGAGATCATCGAATACATTCGAGGTCGATTAATGACAGGGGAGTTTGAAACAACACGTGAGTTTATTCCATACTACGAGGGGTTCAATGGTTCCATTGCAAATGTATCTGAAGGAAAGTTCATTGTTCGTGGAAGACATGAAGTTGTCGGGGATGACAAAGTAAGGATTACTGAGTTACCTGTTGGATTATGGACAGACGATTTTAAAGAATACCTAGAAAAATTAACAGACACGACAGATAAGAATGGAAAAAAGGTGACTCCTATTGTAAAAGACTACGATGACATGAGCAAAGACACAACAGTAGATATTACAGTTACAATGACAAAGGGAACTGTAAAAGAATTAAGTTCAAAGATTTTAGATTCCGGAACAGGTTGCACCGAACTTGAAAAGACATTGAAACTGTATACAACTATGTCTACTACAAATATGCATTTGTTTGATGCGAATGACAAGTTAAGAAAATATACTAGTCCAAACGATATTATTCGTGACTACTTTGATACTCGTATGCGTCTTTATGTAGAACGAAAGGATTATATGATCAAGCAGCTTGAACGTGAACTACTTATTCTAAGTAATAAGCATAGATATATTCAAGAAACATTAGACGGAGATATTGATCTGCGTAGAAAGAAACGTGCCGAGATCACTGAAATGCTTCAAAACAAAAAGTTTGACACATTAGATGATGAGGAGGATTATAAATATTTGATAAAAATGTCAATGGATAGTGTAACAGAAGAGAACGTAGAGAAGCTATCAAATCAATATAATGACAAGCTACGTGAACTGGAGATCTTGAAAGAGACGACTACTGAACAAATGTGGATGAAAGAATTAGATGATCTATATGTAGAATATACAAGACACCGTGAACAACTTCAAGCGTCTATTAGCGGGGTTGACAATAAAAAGAAAGTAACTAAGAAGATTATTCTCAGGAAAAAGGCTGTGTAAATAAAATATACAAATGATTGTATATAGTGTATTTTTAATTGGTAAGTATATTTCTCTCTTTACATAATATAATAGTCTATCTTATAATGTCTGATAGGCCAGAACCACGTGATACAAAATTATACGAAAAGGTTAAAAAAGAAGTATATAAGAAGAACCCAAAACACAGTGCGTATCGTAGTGGAATACTTGTAAAAACATACAAAAAGAGATATGCGAAAAAACATGGATCTCGAAAGGATCCATACAAAGGTAAAAAGACACAAAAGAAGGGTCTTAGTAGATGGTTTAAAGAAAAATGGGTTAACCAACGAGGAGAAGTTGGATATAAATATAAGAATGATATATATCGTCCAGAAAAGAAGATCACACGTAAAACACCAAAGACACATGGAGAGTTAACAAAGAGAGAAATAAAGAAAGCAAGAACAAAAAAATACAGGAAAGGAAGAGTAGACAAGTTTTAAACCTTTTCTTATTTGGAACGCATTATGGTTTATTGCAATGAAAACAAGTGAAAATGTAGAGAATAAAACGATAGCGTTATAACAGAAGATTATTATCTTTTCCGATTATATATGAGATTTCCAGAATTATACAGTGCAACTTTAGAGTTTAAACAAGATAAAGTTGATACGTTGGCAGCTTTAAAACAGTATAAGAAGAATTACGAGAATGGACCCCCAGCTCACATAAGAGAACACTACGACTATGTTTGGGAAACGTTGATAAATAAACAGCAAGAAATAAATGAGGCACACGAAGAGGTAGATGCGGTGATACAAGAGTTTGAAGAATGTCACGTGTTATATGGAGAGATGTATAATGTTATCGAAGACATTAAATTAATAGTAAATAGAAGACGGATGGGAACCCTAGAAGGGATGTCAAGGCAAACCATTACAGAATCTGACATTGTCCCAGATAATTTTTTGCAGACGGAGGTGTTAGACCAACCATACAATGAAATCAGTCGTGGTGGTCGTAGAGGTGTTAGTACAACAAAAAGAAAGAATAGAGTGAATAAGAAAACAAAAACAAAAACGAAAACGAAAACGAAAAAGAAACAAATATATAGTAAAGAGAGGTAAACATGGCAAACGGCATTCTAAATGAGAAAAGGTGTAAAAATGAAAAGGATTTTTGATGGCGTTTCTCTTCTCTCTTTGGTTTATAAATATTTTCTGTATAGTATGTATAAATCAGTAATGGAACAATCAAATAAGTTTGATACAGTCGTCGGAATATTTTTATTAATCATAGCCGTAGCAGGAAACTTTGTTGCTGAAACATTAAGTTGTCAATCTCAAAAACTTTTATCTAACAACATGTATGCTAAAAATGTAATTATTTTGATGGTTATTTATTTTTGTTTAGGGTTCACATCATCTGAAAAACAGGTTCATCCAATGGTATTGGCGGGTAAAACATTAGCTATATGGGCATTCTTTTTGTTATTTAATAGACTTGAGATTCAGTATACTATGGCAGCTATAATTGGATTATTTATAATTCTTGTATTAAAGAACTATGTAGATTATTATAGTTCTTTTGACGATAATGCTGCGTTAGTTACTGGATTATTAAAATCAATGGATATTCTTTTTGCAGCCGTGTCTTTGACAGTGATCATTGGATTTTTGCTTTATTTTAAGAAACAGTATAAGGAGTATGGTAAGTCTTTCTCTCTTTTAACATTCATATTTGGAAAAACAAAATGTAAGTCTCTTGAATAAAACGAGAAGATGCGGTTCTATATGCATATCCCATTAAATGAGCTAGATGCCCTTATGATTTGTAATATGTTTAAAACCCATTTATTATACTTACAGTAAAAATGGTATATGTACAATACAATATACCATTTTTAATTTTTTATGTTTAAACTTTTTATTGAGTAATAATTTTTGAACACAACCATGTTCCCACAAGTATCCACATACCTTCAATTACTGTTCCTCCTTTTGAAAACACCCATCTCATTGCAATACAATGTGGTGATGAAATTAAGAACGGGGATATTAGCAAACCATACAATGACGATGCTGCACAATATTTTACATATAAGTGAGCAGTAATATAATGTAGAAGTATCCAAAAGATGTAGATACCAGCTACCCTATAAATATACTTAGCATACGGCGTCATACTAGGAACTACTCTTTGCATGATAGTTGGTTGAGGATTTTCAACCAAATTATTTACTCCTGGTTCGATTTTTATTCTAACATTCTCCATTGGTTGTAATTGTTCCTCGGGATCTGGTTCTGTGCTGCTGATACTAATGACATCTGCGTTGTCGTCAGTTTCGTGAGAACTAGTTCTGTTGCGTTTTCTATTTCTTGGTGCCATATTATAATCAGGTGTATGAATAGGATAAGTATGTTCTTGACAATGATCTATACTTAGATGAATACTACTGGTATCTGTAGTATGAAACCTTTCAATTTTATAATGTTTGTTCTGTTGTTTATATTGCATTCTGGATGTTACCATAAGAAATATTAGTATTGTAGTATTTTATTATATGTACAAAATCTTCTTCTATAAATAAAGTTTCATGACGATTACACCCTTGAAGATTTAAAATGCCATGGATCTTTTGGACTTTCGTGTTCTTCTTTTACCGTCAAGTTTTCCATAAGGTCTATTCATACCTAAAAGTTGTTGATTGAATATAGTATCTACATCAGACGGAGTTTGATGATATGCCAAAGTATAAAGTGATGGTATGTTGTCTCGTTTATAATTTGATAATTCTTCTATATTATCGTCTTTTTGCTTTTTTATTTGATTTTTCGTTTCTATGTAGTTTTCTATCAAATAAGGAATACCATTTTGTTCTTCATCCTCTGGTGTCAGGTCTTCCGCCAGACTAAGTTCTTTGTTTGTAGCAAGATCAAGTTCAATATTAATATCTGGGTGTTCTAATAATAATTGAACCATGTCGTAATCTTCAAATCTAATTGCGTGTATAAGTGGTGTATCACCATTGTTATTCTCTTTGTTTATATCAGCGCCCTTTTCAAGTAATAATTCAACGACATCATATTTTGCATTTATCACTGCTGTTGAAAGAGCCGTATTATTATAATCGAATTCGTCTGTTATATTTACATCAATACCTTTTTCAAGCAATAAATTAACCATTCTTGCATTTCCCTTGGCTGATGCAACTAATAAGAACCACAAGATGGATATGTATGTTCTTGACAATGATGTATACTTAGATGAATACTACTGATATCTGTAGTATGAAATAGTTCAATTTTATATTTCATTATATTTTTACAAAATCTCTTCAGTTATCTCATCCAAAACAGTGTTTGTCAACCATTTTTCAGAAAGAACTCTACTGTACACGATATACTGTTTAAGATAGGTTTCAATAAACTTTTCAAAATAAGACTTACTCATAGTAATTTCTCCCTTTTTCTTCTTGATGTAAAACTTGTATAGATCATCAAACGTAATCGTTTTGTCATCGTTCAACTCCTTTTCTTTTTGAAAACATATTTTTGCATCATCTAACGTTGTAACAATATCAGAACATTTATCCCAAAGACTACAATCAATATTCATAATATATTTGTTTGCAATGATTTCAATATCATGGAAATAAAAACGTAAAATGTTAAGTATATCATCTTCTACGATTTTCCCTGCGGTAGAAAACATTGTGGGGTTATCATTTACATACTTATAAAATAAACTACATAATTCATCTACTTCATAATCGTTTCCTATTGACTTTGAACACTTGGTTACAGTGTTTGTCCAAAATAAAATAAAATCACTAACTACAGGAATAAATCTACTAGTAATATTAATAAAAGAGTCGCTTTTTTCGTCGTATTTATATTTATCTGAAAGCATAGTTTTTAAGGTGTTCGTATAAACAACACTTGGAATACACTGAGATGACAAATATCTTTTCCAAATATATTGGAGGTTTTTCCATGTCATATTAGATCGTGTTTTTGTTGTTATACTCATCGGTTCATCTTCATATACCTGCACATATTTTGAACAGAAATTGTCTACAATAGTCTGTGGAGTATTATTTTTTAGCATAAGAGCATATTCACATAATTCATCACGTTTTTCTAAAAACTTATCTCCAGATCCGTGCGTACCCGAATAATGAACTGCAACACATAAAATGTTTAACCCATCAGTTCTTAACATATCAACCCATGATTCATACAAACCATTATTTTTTCGCATTTTAATAAGTCGACATTTATGCATACTTACATTTTCGTTGTATCTAGAAACAAAGTTTGTAGTGATGTTATTGATACCAAGCACAACTGAAGACATGCTATCTATCTCCGTTATCTTTTGTTTCGAAGAAGGCGATACATAATATGTAACGTCGGTTGTCTTTTTCAATATATTATCTCCAATACATGTCAAAAAATATTTTGCTTCATTTCTTGTTCGAAAATGAGTGGGGGACAATAGGTTTAATATTTTTTGGATAGTAGTTGTTTCGGGAATAATATTCTTTAAAAGAGAACGTTCTTTTATTTTTTTAATCAAACTTACTTTTGTTTTATGTTTCCAATCGATAAGATCTTTGTTATCATACGTAACTGTAGAAAGAACCTGATAGATAATATCATCCTCCTTTACTGGCTTATAATTAGTTCCATCATAGAGATAAAATGACGAATTACTTGGAGAAAAATAGTAGAGGTTCGTCGCCAAAAAATAGGTTTGAAAAGAATGAAGTTCTTTCTCCAATATTACTTTCCTTTTCTCATTCTCTTTATGGGTTTTGCATTCATTATCCAATGCATTAGGTAGAATATCTCTTAAGTGTATAAGAAGTCTAGACCTCATATACTTGTCATCTTTGCATTTTTCAAAGAGGCTGTCTACATATTTTTCACATGTTCCATAAAAGTTTTCATTTGAGAACTCTTCAATGTTTTGATAATTTTCTGCAGGCATTTCCATGATGCATATAATATTGTATTGACAATATCTTTTTATATGGTATACTAACTATAATATGATATACAAAATACAGCGCACGTACGTACGTCTCATCCGTTTACCTGTGTAAAATAAATTGAAACTTTAACATATATTGATATCTGATGCACTAACAAAACTTATGATACAGTAAAACTGAATAACAAGAATGGATCATACACCGAAGTCACTTAACATGTGTCTTTTCGCAAGGTTACCATGTGATATGAAATGGTATATAAAAAAATTCATTGATTATGATACAAAAATACGTCTTATTCTAGACAACAATAGATATTTTATGACAAATCGTAATCTTTACTCGATATTGACGCTAGATCAATTACGCAAAGCTACTCGTCATGGATTAGTAGAAAAACTATATGGTGATGTCGGGGTATACAATGAGCAAGTATCAACTGCAGACGGGGAAATACGTGTTTCGACAATCAATCTGTCACGGCAAGTTGCGTGCGCATTTCCCAAACCAACTAGACACATCTTTACATGTATTGTTGGTTTACCCAAGATTGTAGATAAGTTTCATCCAATGATTGAAGAAGTATATAAGGGGGTTGGACCCATCGTCCATGTGACATCTGAACGTAGAGCACAAGACTTACTCACTGGGTTTTATGCATTAAAAAATATTCGATCTTCAGAACTAGAGTTATTAAATGGTCGATATTTACTGTCGAAACTATGCTTTCAGTTATTAGTTTCATTAATGATTTACTGTGATGTTATTAAAAAATATAGAATAGAGAGATGCAATAGATCTTTAGCAAATGCTGCGATCCAAAAGGCTCATCGTGAAAAAAAACGAATAGAAAATCAAATCCAAAAGACAAGACAAGACATGCAAGATCTGGATGAAAAAAATAAAAAAGTGTATCAAGGCAAAATAAAAAGAATGACGACACGTTTTATAAAAGAGAACGTTTATATGCAATATGTAAACCAGGGAATGACTTTAAGAGAAGCAAAAGATAAACTCAAGGAAGATACCGAAATTAAAAAGCAACAAGCTGTCTGGAAGAAAGTCTATATTAAGTCCGTGAAACAAGCAATTGCACAAAGGAAAATACAATTGAAAGAACATGCAAAACGAGAAAAACAAGAAATAAAAATTAAACAATCAGAACAATTAAAAAAAAACAAACTCATTGCACAAGTAATAAAATCAATCAAAACATACAGCAAGTTAGCAAAACAAACAGCTCGTATAGCGAAGAAGAGGTTCCCTCTATAAATTATTATAACATGTAATCTATTTAACCAGGTATTTTTATTGTGGGTGCGTTTGTATGAAATAAGAATAAGTGTATAAACACTTAAAGATTTGCGTAGTGGTAAGTTATTAATAATGGCAGACAGCGCAAACAATGTATTGACCATCAAAACCGTTCAAATCTCCCCTTTTCGTACTTTAATGACTGCATTAAAGGACATTTTGCTTGAAACGAATATTACCTTTCAATCTGATGGTATTCGTATTATCAATATGGACAAAAGCCATACTGTTCTAGCACACATGCATCTAAATGCTGACAAGTTTGAGTTTTACGAATGTAAGCCAGAGAAAATCGTGATCGGGGTAAACATGTTCCACCTATTTAAACTTATCAATTCAATTGATAACGACGATACTCTTACAATGTACATTGAAAAAGATGACTATAATGACGGCGTTGTTTCTCATCTCGCACTTAAGTTTGAGAATGGAGAAATTAAACAATGTAAAACACAGAAGCTTAGACTTATTGAACCAGACCCGGAAGATCTCGTCTATCCAGATGTAAAGTTTTCTTCAATCATTAACCTACCTTCAGGTGATTTTCAGAAAATTATTCGAGATTTGTCTGTTATTTCAGACAAGCTTGAGATCAAGTCTGTAGGAAATGAACTTATTTTTAAGTGCAGTGGTCAGTTTGCAAGTGCAGAAATTCATAGAGCTGAGTCTGACGGAAGCATGGATTTCATACTCAAACAAGATTCTTCGAAAATCATTCAAGGTGAGTTTTCACTGAAAAACCTTGGATATTTTATCAAATGCACGAACTTGTGTGCACAGATTGAGGTCTATCTAGAAAACGATCTTCCCTTAGTAGTAAAATATAACGTTGCTAGTTTAGGAGAAATCAGACTATGTTTGGCACCTCTTCCAAGTTCTTAACAAACCTGTTAAATAAAATTATGGTTTTTTAGTTACAAAAAAATATACTCGTATGCTATATTAATATAAACTATTTGTATCAATATGGCTTCAACTAGATTTAGAGATGATCCTGCAAGAATAGAAGATCAATTGCGACAATCGGTGTTTCCATGTAACTATATGATAAACGCACCAGGAAATGGTACCACACCCGATTACATTGAAGATCCTCAAATGCGATTACAAAAGTGGGGAGCAAATTATATGACAAACAGTGTTGACGTGGAAAGCAATCTTAAGGGTATTCGTCCATTAAACAGAGACTGTATGGGGGCATCTGAATATACGAAGCACAATGTAAGTACAAGTAAAATACAATATCCTAACAACAACTGCTTATACACCGAACAGTCTCGGGCAATTGCTCCTGCATGGGAAATACGTGATCAGGAAAGTCGTCTTCCAAGATACCCAACTATTTTAGATCCTCAGGAAAATGTAACTATGCAATTTCAAAATAACCTTAGCACTCGTATTTTAGAAAAAGATACATTTACACCCAAACAACTTTCTCTTACTCCACTTCAATCAATGGAATTGTTACCACGTGCACCACACTAACCAATTATATATTAATTGAACTCATGCACTAAATAAGTATTGTTAAGAATATAATATACTTATTTAGTATATATATCATATGGAAGTATTAATACCAATTGTTGCATTAGGAGGTCTTGCATTGTCAATGAAAGACACGCCCCAACAAGAAAATCCCCCCTCGTCTCATCCCAAAAATAAAGCAGCTAGAAACTTACAGAAGGCAAAAGAAGGATACGCTAATATTACACCATTTTCACCCAGTGATTATCCTGCACCAAAAACTAAAAATAGAGCAGCAGAAGGAACAAACTATTCGTCTTATAATAACCCAAATGATGCCACAGAAAAATATTTTGATCAACATAATTATTATCAAAATGAAATCAGAGGTAAAAAAGTAGGAAATAATATGAACCAAGTGCATTCACTTACTGGTTCCTACGTAGATGAGAACAATTTTTCACACAACAACATGATACCATTTAATGGTTCAAAAACAACACAACATACTTTAGACGGAACTAGAAGTGACACAATGTTAGATAATATGTCAGGTGGCGGAAGCCAATATATTAAAAAACAAGAACGTGCCCCACTTTTCCAACCTCAAGACAATGTTCAATTGTCACATGGACAACCTAACATGAATGATTTCTTTCAGTCTCGTACCAATCCAGGTCTTAAGTTTAATAACATGAAACCATTTGAGAGCGAGATGGTTGCTCCTGGACTTGACGCAGGATATAACACACAGGGCGTTGGTGGTCTCAATGCAGGAATGGAAGCACGAGAATCATACATGCCAAGAAATGTTGATCAATTACGTGTTGCTACTAATCCCAAACAGGAATACACTCTAGATAACCATCAAGGCCCTGCTGCATCAAATGTAAAAAATCTTGGTATTATGGGAAAAATGGAACAACATAAACCAGACACATACTTTGAACAATCTCAAGATAGATGGTTAAAAACAACAGGTGAAATAAAGGCGTCAACATCACGACCAACACAAGAAGTTCATGATACAGCAAGAATGCATTCAGAGTCATACACGGGTGTAGCTTCTATTGCAAACAATGGATCTACCTATATAAAAGGAGAACATACTCCTAGCCATAGACAAGAATTAGGCACCACGCCTATTACAAATCTTCAGGGCCCATATGCTGGGTTCAACACATCAGGAGTAAAAAACAGCTATAAACACTACACAAATAATCGAGATCTTAATAATAAAGCCGGAGGAACTACATATGGATCTGGATTTACAAACGCTATTAGTGCGATAACTGCACCAATTACACAAATGTTAAACCCGACCAAAAAACAGGAAGTTATTAATAACATGCGTGTATATGGAAACGCAGGATCTACAGTTGAAAGAGAACAAGTATTTAATTCGGATGATGTTGCACCAACCACTGTAAAAGAGACTACATTATACGCCCCTAACGCAAACATGCAAAATCAAGGGTCTGATGCGTATTTGGTATCTCAACACCAAAGTATCGACAATCAGCGTGACACAACAACCCTTCCTTTTACTGGTAATGCAGGAGGTTCCTCGACTAAATACGGTCAGACGAGTTATATGTCAAACAATAACCAACACAACAACGAAAAGAAGGAGCAGACAATAGAAGGAAGAACTAATGGTGGCAACATGCAATTATTCAATGCAAACATGCATGTAAATATCGCAAAGAGAGACGAAGATAGATCAAATAATCGTATGTGGGCGCCTTCTAATATGCCACAACAACCCATGTCCAAAGAATTATATGGAAAAATGATTGAACCATCACAATCCAAGCAAAATATAGAAGTAGAAAGAATGGACCCAGATCTTCTCAATGCTTTCAGGAAAAATCCTTATACACAATCGTTACAATCAACCGCACTTCGTTAAATAATTACAATTATTTAATTTTTACTTAAAAATAAGAGATAATACTTATTTAACTGTATAAGAAATGACTGATTACATAAGTAATATTCGTGATACGTGTAAACATGCACTTTATTTGGTTAGAGATTTTATAGGTTTTACAATAGAGTATATTAACGAAACAAACTTTTTATTCCCATTAGACATTGAAGAACGACGAGTATTTGAATGAATAATATTACACAAATTAGGTATACTGTGTAATATTACATTATGTTTTACACCTTTGCACATCTAAAACGCCATTGCTCACTTTTCATTTTTTTTTCTTCTGGGGTTAGATACACAAGCATTAACCCATTCCCGACCCGGTGTTCATCAAATTTCATCGAGCGTCGCAGCGGTGGGATCCCACCATGTGTTGCGACATCCCCCCGGGCTTTGCCCAAATGCTGTTTATATAACCCCCAAATACTTACTTTATCCAAGCGAGTACATTGTCTAAGCAATTCTGTAGTCATTAAATAATCAGCATTTGGGCCAAGCCCGGGGGGAGGGCGCAAATGCTGTTTATATAACCCCCAAATACTTACTTCATCCAAGCGAGTACGTTGTTTAAGCACTTGTGTAGTCATTAAATAATCCGCAACGGGTTTATAAAATAACCAATATTGGCGTTCTGTTGCGTTGGTATTTACATGTATGTAATAGATATTTCCAGGAAAGGTTGGAGAATCCCGTTCAGTCGATGTGGTTTCTTGTCCGTTTACATATTCAATCATATTTCCAAATTCAAGTACATTATGCCCACTCCAGGTACAGGCGTTCAAGTTATTAATAACGCCACGATATTTGTTTGTACGAACATCTTTATTATAGCATTCAATATAATATGCATGTCCGGTTTCCAAATCATATGGCGAAATTGGGATCATTTTATGATAAAGTTAGTATGAGTTATGTAATGATATAATTATTAAATTGCGAATCAATTTTAATATATTCAGGAGTAATAAAACTTTTAGTAACTCGGCGTTTTAAATGTTCAAAGATGTAAATAAATATTATTTTTCTTATGATTATATATACATGTCATACATGGAAGCTCCCACAACTCCTCCTCGTAATAAAAATGTTGGTATGGGTGATTTTGATTTTAGCGATGTTTACGGTAAGAAGAATGGGGCAATTAATAACACTCCTGAACGAAAAATAATACCTACAAAAAGAGGTAACCTACCACCAAGTAACTTTGCACAATGGTCGAATATGATACCGGCAAAGAAAAAGGGTGGTAAACCGAGAAAACACAAGACACGTAAAACACGTTCTCGTAAACATAACAAATCGCACAAAAAATCAACCCGTAAAAGTAAAAAATCAAGAAAATAAGTAATCGTAACGTGCGGTTAATTTTGGCATTTATGTTGTAGTGTAATCAATATAGACATACAATACAACTATCTATTACATATAATTACATATAATTACCTATAAATATGATATCTATACATGAAGATACATTAGAAAAATTAAAGGGATTTTATGAAAACCGGAGCATACCAAATATAATCTTTCATGGACCATCTGGCTCTGGAAAAAGAACATTATTGGGGAAATTTATGGATATCGTTTATCAAAATGATCAACATGTAATAAAAGATCATGTTTTGTATGTCAACTGTGCACAGGGGAAGGGTATTAAGTTTATTCGTGAAGATTTAAAACATTTTGCAAAGACACATATAAATACACAAAATGGAAATCGGTTCAAAAGCATTATCTTAACAAACGCTGATAAATTAACAATAGATGCACAGTCTGCATTAAGAAGATGTATTGAAGTATTTAGTCACACAACAAGGTTCTTTATAGTTGTAGAAGACAAATATAAATTATTACGACCAATTATGTCTAGATTTTGTGAGGTGTATGTGCAATCTCCACTAATAGATGGCGAACATGTAAACCTGTACAAATACAAAATACAAAACTCTGACATGTACAATGAACGTGTAAAATCCAAATCTTCTGCTGTAAAGAGAATAATCAATAAATTAAAGGATAATATAGACGTAAAAACATTAGGTGAATGTTCTGAAACTTTATACGACAGGGGATTTACATGTTTAGACGTGATTGAATATTTTAAGGGAAAAACACCATTTAATATATCAACATATTACCATAATCATGTTTTATTTTATTTTGGCCAAGCCCGAAAAGAATATAGAAATGAAAAATTAGCCATGTTTTTTTTATTAGATATGTTTCTTTTGTGTTCAAATGATGATTTAGAAAATATGATTGTTATGTAAATGGATGATTTTACTCCAAGTGGTCTTCATGAATCAAAAAATGAGTGGGGATCTAGACTTGTCACAATTTTAACTCCTCACATCATTGATGGTTTTCGATCTATTCTAGACGAATCCATAAGGTTGTGTCAAAATAATGACGAAATGGAAAAGTATTTGATGACATTTCAAAATTTTATTTCAAGAATACCAAAATGGAGTAACGAGATGGTCGATACGGAAACAAAGAGAATTATTGACAAAAGTGGGTGTCAATATTTAGAAGATCTAATTACATGTGTTCATGTTATACAACTAAAGATATTGACATCCGTCAGAGTTGGACAAAAAGCGAAGAAGGTAGATATGGATATTATGGGGATTGATGCATTTATCCATAAGGTATACATACATACTGCCAGACAGTTTTATAAGAATGTCTACTTGTTTGACATGAATATACCACCTTTACAAAAACAAAAGAACAATCGTGAACTTGAAGTTATTACCCAGGAGTGTATACTTAACACAGTTCGCGAAAGTATTCCTATCCAGACGATACTTAAATGTTATTTAGATGAAACAACAGAAGATGATATTCAGGAAGAGGTTAAAGAGGAGGATATTACACCACCTGAAGAGAAGGATGAAGAACAACGTGGAGGACATGATGAACAAGTCGAAGAGAACGAAAACATCTCAATTGAAGTAGAACAACCACTAACCAGTGATAATACTGAAATAGAGAAATCGCCATCCACATTATCATTTAATGATATGGATACTGCAGTAGATACAAATAAGAACGAATATACTATTAATGCACCCAAGGACTTGGAAAGACTTGAGGAGATTAGTAAGGTTCGAAACGAAATGAGAAAACAAGAAGAAGAGGAAGAGGAAGAGGATACGATTAAAATATCAACTGATCCAATTTCACTTGATACAATAGATGTTCATGATATAGAGATGCCGTCGTTGTCTCTTGATTTAGATCCATTAATGGATATAGAAATATTAACATAATCGCGTTATATGCACAAAACTTATTTAACAGTGTAGATTAAATGAATACATTGATACTAGCAACATGTTCGTGTATCATATATGCGTTAATTCACTATATAGATAAAAAGATAATCAAGAAAGAAGAATATAGTCCTCGTAATACATTCCGTACTACGGTGCTAATGTTTGTTAGTATTGTTAGTGGTTCATTTATATATGAACAGCTTGATTTAGAAAACTTATCTAGTAGTGTGTCCGAAAAAACTGGTCTCACAGGAGGTGTTCCAAAAGTGTTTACAGATAACCCAGGATTTTAAATGTTAAATTGAAACTAACCCCCAACTATTCTATTATATAAATTACTTAATAGACTAGCTACTAGCCAATACAATGTCAATATTAAAGGAAGATACGGAAGAAACAACATGTTATTTAGTAACACCTTCATATAAAAAGTCAGTATACGAGGACATTATGTATACCAAAATGTATGGTGATACCCGAGTATCTTTGAAGGTTACGAAAATATGGAGATATGGCGAGTTTGAAGTGGACCTGACTATTTCAGAATCAAAAGAAATTATTAAACTGAATGAAGTTAATCTAAACGAATACTGCACGTGTGCTGCAAGCACCGATAATCTAGTTGAGTATGATGCAGAGGTTCTTAATATTGATAAATATGATAAACAACTACAGAAACAAATTAATCTAGATGTGTTTGAAGATGTTGATAATGAATATCCTTACGATGATTCAGAACTAGTGGATGAACATGGTTGGGAAATAGACGATACTCTATATAGTATAGTTGGAGGTGTAGAACTTGATAAAGAGGATAAAGATGATGATGAAGATGATGAAAGTGAAGATGATGAAAGTGAAGATGATGAAAGTGAAGAGGAAGAGGATGACGAAGGTGACGGAGCAAGATTTGGAGATATTATAAATAATGATGAAGATGAAAAGGTCGAAGAAAAAGAAGAGGAACAGATTTTAACCGGTTCTGCACAGCAATGTAAGTATGTTAAGACTGATTTAGTTTATTTATGTATTAACATGGATTGCGACCAGTATCCACCTGATTGGGATTTCAAAAAAGATACTGAAGAGACGTATCAAGGGGATCCGTGGCTAAAATGTAACCAATGTGATGGGTATTATAACAACGATGCAGGTGGGGATATTTTATACGTACAAGAAGAGCCAAATAATCAAGAAGCCGAGTGTGACTTATGTGGAAAAACTAAAGATATAGTTCAAATGAAAGGGACTGGGCAATATCTATGTGGTAATGCTTGTGATGAAAGGGACGAAGAAGAAGAAGAGGAAGAAAGTGACGATCCCTCATGCAATGAAGATAAAAAAAAGTGCGAAACATGTGCTATCAAAATAAATACTGATGATATCATTGAATTGAGTATAGAAGTCAATGGACACAATTTAAAATTGTGTTTATGTGAGAATTGTTTTCAAGATAAGGCGGATACTTTACGAAAAGAAGGGTGGAATGTAGACGATTTCGTTGAAGAGGAAGAGGAAGCAGCGGCAAGCGAGGAAGAGGAAGCAGAAGAAGAGGTTTTTGGAATGGATAACGAACAGGTAGAAGATTTAATAAAGAAAGAGGCTAGTGAAGCGGTAGAGAAATACAATGAAGAGGACAAAAAATGCACTGTATACTATAGCGAATATAGATGTAAGCACTGTAATTGTTCAACTTCAACAGACGATCCAGATTGTTATATATGCGGTAAAATGTTTTGTATGATGCTAGTGCAAATACCATGCATTGAACCCGATAACGATGACTGTGAAACCGAATACGAATACGAAGACGAAGACGAAGACGAAGACGACAATATAAAGGAAGAACCTTCTAAGAAAACGCCATTGCCAACCTTTTCCCCATTAACCGAAGAACAACTGAAGTAAAAACAGTTACAGATAACAAAAAGAAACAACAAGATTATGAAGAATTATTAGATTTAGAGTTTCAATCCATTACGACAAATACATGCACTCCTACAACTATAAAAAAAAGTAAGAATGTTTTATTTGTAAATAAAAATGCACA
>Ga0209533_1002613_pt1 | contig 16239 bp, 15 predicted proteins | sample COG_04_FD_184748 | JGI IMG/M metagenome (GOLD analysis project Ga0209533, IMG submission 184748) | Pelagic Microbial community sample from North Sea - COGITO 998_met_04 (SPAdes) (version 2) | ecosystem: Environmental > Aquatic > Marine > Neritic zone/Coastal water | place: Helgoland, sampling...
TAGATAATATGGATGTGTCGGTAGACATTAAAGTTCGGAACTATGACATCAAAGTATAATACTGTGACATTAAAGTTGAAAACCTTTTAAACCCGGTTAAAATGATTAAAAGTTAACCAGGTTTTTGTTATGGCAAAATCGAAGTACGCTTTAACTGAAAAGCAAATCAATAAGCGGATAAATGAAGGCCGAGGTGCTGGAAGGCTTTCTGACTATAAGCCGTGGCTGTATATTAGTGAGGTTCCTTCAGAAGGTCGTTCTCAGCGAGTTTATTCCCACCTTACCGGCCGAATCCATCATGTACTGTCAGACCTTGAATTCGCAGTTTTTCTCCTTCTCGACCATAACTCTGCTGTAACCGACATTCGAGAACAATTTCCACTCAACAGAGATGACACTCTCAATATTTCCAAGGAAGGTCAGCTTTGGCACCCTTCGCAAGAAGGGATAAATCTTGTCATGTCCTCAGATTTTTTGGTTAACACTGATTCTAAAACTCAGCCCAAGTTTGCTATTCAAGCAAAATACTCCAAAGATTTAAAAAACCCAAGAACCGTTGAAAAGCTTGAAATTGAACGCCGTTATTGGCACATCAAAAAAATCCCCTGGTTCCTCGTAACAGATAAAGAGATAGACAAAACAGTAGTATCGAATATTGGGTGGCTATACGGGGTTAAGGAGTACTTTGATGAAGTAATAACCGATGAGCTATCGCTTGCTTTTGAGCATATCAGTGCTTATTTTGTTCAACACCCAGAAAGAAAAGTCGTTGATTTGTGTAAAGAGTATGACATGGCATACCAGCAAGATCTTGGTCAGTCACTTTATGATATTCGTTTAATGTGTGCAGCAAGACTTATTACGTTCGATATTCGTTTACCATTTCACAGTTTGAAAGCGAAAGAAATTGCGTTTAGAAGCGTATCTTTAATCGGAGAGCACCGCCATGTGGCCAGTTAACGAAACTCTAGCGTTTGATGGTAAGGCTTACCGCGTGCTTTTTACTGAGACAAGTTACTTCTATTGGATTGCTATTGATGAGGATAAAGGTTTACCTGAAAGAATCTATTTTGATGCATGCCGCAACTGGGCCGATGAAGGGCGTATAGAAAAAATTCCTGACCCTTATTCATATCTTCAAGGAGAGTCTTGGAACAAAGAGTCAAATGCATATCAGAAAAGGCACAATGACTTTGATTTGATTAAGCCCATCGTAGATGGTGAAGGAGCGTTTGACAAAAGGGTTCGAGCAAAAAGGATTAGTCATGCGGTTGCCAATTCAAATAAAACCAAATCGACCATCTATCATTTAGTTCGGAGGTATTGGCAGCGTGGACAAATAAAAAATGCCCTAATACCAGATTACAAAAACTCAGGTGCTGCCGGAAAGAGAAGAAACTTCACAACAAATAAAGCTGGTAAGTCTAGGGTATACGGTGTCGGTGATGGCAAACAAGTAACTGAAGAAATCAGAAAACAGTTCCGAATTATTTGTGATAAATATTTGATGAATGATAAAGGTAACTCCGTTACTTATGCATACAGGAAGTTTGCAAAAGCATATAAATTACTGAACTCAGATGTTGAAGAGCATGAAATTCCAACACTCCGCCAATTTAGATATTTCTATAAAACCGAGTATAGCAAGGTCACAAACCTCATCGTTCAAACACCTATGGGCAATTACAATAAAGATGTTAGGCCACTACATGGAACTGCAACCGAGCAAGCTTTAGGCCCGGGTAGTCGATATGAGATTGATGCCACCATTGCAGATATTTATTTAGTTGATGATGACGATTCAGACAAGGTTATCGGTCGCCCGACAATTTATATCGTCATCGATGTTTTTAGTCGTATGGTTGCAGGTTTTTATATTGGTTTTGATAACCCCTCTTTCCCCGTTGCAATGAAAGCACTGATATGCAGCTTTGGCAGCAAAGTAGAAACCTGCGCAAAATATGGTATCGATATTTCAGAAGAACAGTGGCCATGCATAGGTATTCCCGATGTGTTGCTGGCTGATCGCGGTGAATTGATGAGCCACCAAGCAAATTATTTGGTTGATGCTATTGGTGTTCGACTTGAAACAGCTCCACCTCGAAGAGGCGATGCTAAAGGCATTGTCGAGAGATCATTTGGCACGTTACAGGCTAAGTTCAAGCCCTATATGCCAGGTGTCGTAACTGGTAATAAGGTTAAGAAGCACGGTGAAAAAGATTATAGAGTTGAAGCTGCTGTGGCGAGATCTGACTTTGTTGAGATATTGCTCTATTCAATACTTGCTCACAACTTAAACAAACCTTTAGAAAAGTACGATCGTGCTCCTGATATGCCAAAAAGCCTTCCCTCTATCCCAATTGAACTTTGGAAGTGGGGGCTTCAACATCGTACCGGACGGTTACGAACTATAGATATCGATATTGCTAAAATATTATTGTTGCCTCGTCAAAAGGTCACAGTATCTGAATTAGGTGTAAAGTTATGGGGATTAACCTACACAGGAAAAGAAATAATTCAGACAGGTTGGATGCACCGCTCTTCGGAAGTCTCTAGACCTAAAAAACTATTTGCAGCCTATGAACTTGGTTCTGCTAATCACATATATCTGTTTCCTGAAGAAGGGAAAAATACATTTTGGGTTTGTGATCTTGCTAGTCGAAGTAGAGAGTTCCGAGATCTAACTTGGTATCAAGTATGGGAACGTCAAGCAGCTCAAAAACAGGCTTTGGCTGAAGCTAACTATCAATTTGCACCCGTAGAACGAGATTTTGATGATCTTCTTGAAAAGAAACTGAAGAAAGCAACAAAGAATCGTAAAACCAGTACATTGAGCAACGCGCAAAAGATAAATGAGATTAAAGAAAATAAACGGAAAGCGCGAGAGCATGAGAGAAAGGAATTAGCAACACAACCATCTAGGGCGAAACAAGAAGAAGTCGCATCGGTGATACCTATAAATGGAGAGGAGGAACGTTATCAACTGCCTGACTTCATACCGGAGCTATTTGATGATGAGGATGATAACTGATGATGAAAAGCCAAGATCATCGTGTAGTTGCCGTCTATCAAAGTGCAACACTCTCAGCTTACCGAAATAACCCGCTGATAGAGGCATTGCCACCGATCAATAGTTTTCTCGACGAGTCGATTGCTCTAAAGGGATCCTTGAGGTGTACCGCAGAAGATATCCATCGAAATGGCATTGAAAGAGCGCATAGTATCTGTCGTGTTATAGATGATTTTTTCCAGCCCCTCAGTCAGCACATCCAGTTGCATGAACGACTTTCATTGATGATACGGCGCGGCTATGTTGGACGAAATCCTGAAACAGGTGACTGGGCAAGGCATATACAAAATGGTTACGAGCGTGTTTTATCTGGTGATTTGAAGGCGATAAAGTTCACGGAAGTTAGTTCTACAGCCCAAAGCATGACATTGATTGGATGTAGCGGGAATGGCAAAACAACAGCGATCAAGCAGCTTTTGTCGTTATACCCTCAAGTTATTTATCACCCTGACAGAAATCTTGAGCAAGTCGTTTATCTAAAAATTGACTGCTCCCATGATGGATCACTCAAAGAGTTGTGTTTGAACTTTTTTCGTGCGATGGATAGAGCATTAGGAACATCAAACTACGAAAGACAATACTCGACCAGCAAAAGGCCCAGTATTGAAACGCTTTTGGCTGCAATGGCCCAAGTTGCAAATGCTCATGCAGTGGGTGTTCTTATTATTGATGAAATACAACACCTTAGCCGTTCTCGCTCTGGTGGCTCTGAGAAAATGCTCAATTTTTTTGTGACATTAGTAAACACCATTGGTCTTCCTGTGATTTTGGTAGGAACACCAAGAGCCCGTGAAATATTCGAGGCAGATATGAGATCTGCAAGACGAGGCTCAGGTCTTGGTGCAATTTTTTGGGATCCAATGGAAGAAGGAAGAGAGTGGAAAGCGCTTACAGACAAGTTATGGTCTTTCCAATGGCTTCAAAAACGTGATGAGGTACTGTCGGATGAAGTCCGTTCTCTATGGTATGACCTGAGCCAAGGTGTTCTAGATATTGTGGTTAAGCTATATGTCTTGTGTCAGTTGAGAGCAATTGCGACCAAAGTAGAAAGGATCACACCTAAGTTAATGCAACAGGTTTACGAAGATGAATTAAAACCTGTTCATCCTATGCTAGCAGCGCTTCGTTCGGGTGATGTCGAGGAAATGACTAAATTTTCAGATCTTAAATTAAAAGATACTGATAAAAGGTTACTTGAGCTGCAAAAACAAGTAGCCACAACTGCTCAGCAAACACCAGAGGAGTTTGCATATCAACAGCTCAGAACAGATGAAGAACGGCGCGTATATATGGCATTAAAAGATGAGCTTGACTCAACGCTTTTGGCCCCTGTAATACGACAGCTTTTTGACCTAAATCCTGATTTGACTTGGATAAGCTTATTGCCATTGGTGCATGAGCAGATCACTAATTCTAAAAAATTACGACAAAAAGAAGAGGCTAAGCCAAGTAAGGGCAAGAGGGCATCATCAATCAAACAAACTCAGTGGCATACACTTGACAGTGAGGACTTGAGGTTTTTATATTCGCAGACCGATTCTGCAACCGAGATGTACACGGCAATGTCGAAGTCGGGGTTGATTCTAGACATTCAGTCATTGCTAGAGGAGGCGGTTTAATATTGCGCAACTTCCCTGTTCCTTACCCAGATGAATTAATCTATAGCGTGGTTGCTAGAGCTGGAATTCGCAATGCGATAACAAGTTCTAAACAGCTACTAGATGAAGTGTTTAGTGATAGAAAAGTGATTGCGACAATTGACCTACCTAGTCATTTGTCATCGATATCAGAGCTACTAATTAATACAGAGCGAGTTAACGTCCAACAGCTTATTTATGAGCATACAATATTCCCGATTTACGCTCCTTTTGTCGATGAAAGCATTAGAATTAGAGCAATGAAGCGAATGGAACATTGCGCTAAGGGCTCTGTTCATCTGATGCTAGGAACCCCTGCTTCTATTGTAAAAACATCGGGCAATTTTCGTGGTTGCCCTGTTTGTCTATCAGAGCAAAAGCAAAAATACGGCGAAAGTTATTGGTCGAGATTGTGGTTTTTACCATCCTTATCATATTGCCCTGGGCATGGGCCTCTGAGCCAATCGACAACCTCATACCATGATAGCAGGCACACGTATCATGCATGTGACCGAATACAATGTCAGCCCTTTTTATGTAACGACCAGAATATAACAGCACAGCGGTTAGCTTATCTAGCTAGCAAAGCTCAAGAAGTAATCCGCTTACCAGCCCAAAAGTCCCCAACTCGGCATCAATGGAGTCTTTTCTACAATCATTTAGCGCACGAATTTGGGTTTGGAAAAGGTGCTAAACAGGTTGCTCACGATAAGATTGCTGATCTAGTTGTAAATAAGATCGTTACCCCTGAGCTAACCATTAATTCTGATAGAGAGAATAATTGGCTTCGTACCATATTTCGTCGACATCGCAAAGCTTTTAGCTATCTGCAGCATTTAACGGTTTGGTCTGCTTTTATTCCTGACATGTCGATTGGTGAAATTCTTAAAGAAGTTAAATCAAAAGAGAAAGTGACGGTATCCTTCTCGAAGGACAATGTTCACCTTGTGGCAAATTTAAATGAGAAAAAGCGTAATCAGTGGCATGACTTAATAGGCAAGACTTCGATTAAGAAAGCACGCAAACTTCCAGATGGTGGTGCACTGTATGCTTGGCTGTACCGAAATGATAGAGATTGGCTATTGGCTTACAATCGAGCTCATCAATCCCAATCGGTCGTAAGACAGAGAAAAGTAGACTGGGGTGCTAGAGATCGATCACTAACCAAACAGCTTCTTAAGATAATTGAACGACTAGATACAGTTATTGACGGCCCTCGAAGAAGCAAAAATTTCTTGCTCAAACAGTTAGGTAATCACGGTTCGGTGAGTAAAACATTGAAATTCTTACCATTGCTATCTTTTGCTTTGAATCGATATCAAGAAAGTGTTTTTGAGTTCCAAGCTCGTCGGCTGACCATGACTGTAATCGCAAAAGTACAAACAGGGGCTGCTATGAGCCGATGGCAGTTGATGCGTTCAGCAAGGCTGCCCAAAGAGAGAATAACACCAATTGTCGATAACTTACTAAACTGGGTTGTTAACGAAGACAAACATCAGATAGAGAACTGTGATGGGAGCTAGGTTTTACAAATGTGATGATGATGTTCGAATAGTGCACCTAGGGAAGGTGTTACTACGAAGCAGTGACTCATCTTATCGACCTTCAATTGAAGTTTGGTGTTATCCACCTCAGCAGAAAAATAATTTTCATGCGACTGCATTTTCTAACGTCCCTGCTTTGTACCGAGGGAAAATAATTAACCAAAGAGGGTTATCAGAAAGTTACGATAAACGAGGGCGTCATACATTTAGAAGTAATCAATACCTTCGACATAGTACTTTAAGTGAGTTCCATGACTCAGTTTCTGCTGAGTCTGTAAAAAAGAAAGAGTCGGAGCAACATGCATTTGTATTAGACCAAGGTGCTGCCCCCAAACTGGTTATTCCTCAGCTTGAGTTGGCAAGGGTTTTATTTTATGCCAGCTCTTATTTATCGCGAGCGTCATTAATGTCTTCTCGTTTGCTTACAGATTTCAATGTCGAAGTTAACACCAGGGGGGATTATGCCAACATCGAAGTTTTGCAAACATCGAACTTTCCTCCTTCGGCATTTAACGATTCAGCAACAAGAGCAATGTTGAGCTGGTTACTTATTGATAGAAATGCCAAACGCTCATTTGAATCTATTTTTAGATATTTTAACGTCGAGAAGGAGCGAGATGTATCTGCGGGCTACAAGCGATGGCTATTTCATTTCGACCCTCCTCAGATGGTTGGATGGTCTTTCGAATATGAAGGTAGGCTTGATGCAGGTGACCATTACTTTCTGGTTGAAAAGATAACGGATATTGAAATTAACGCTCAAATGCCGTCTAAGGTCTACTTTCATAACCCGTCTTTTACGCATCCAGATGAAGGCCAAGAGCCAAGGAGTGGTGGTGAAGGCTCTGAACCATATGAGCGTCCAGAAGATCATATTATCGATGATGAGCGCGAGGCTTCCGATGCTAACTATGCATTCTTACTAGGTGAAAATACCTGCTCAGTAAGGTTTAAAAATCGTTTTTCAACATCAAAAGTGACGATGCCTAAAAGGAGTCATCTGCCAGATAGCCGTCAAGAAACACGTAAGAAAGCAACTGATACAGTAAGTACTAATGAGCCGGGTAGTGATGGTGAGATACCTTCTGCAGATATGGGGGGCAGTATGCAAGATTGCACTGATAGATCATACGAGTATGCCTCTCGCTTTACGGCCTTTAACACGATGGTGCAAATGCTAGAGGAAAAATATGCCTGCACCATCATTGACTCGTACACTCATGAACTGGATCAGATTGGACGTAGTAAATGCCACCTGATTGACTCTGGTGCAAAAAGAACAATTCGTTGCGTTGTCGTTAAACAGAACGGTCATGTTAATTATCTCCTAGAAATTGATGTAACTGGGCTAAATAAATGGCTCTCTACCAAATGCGTTCGGCAAATCGACACTTGTAACTGGAGAGAACAGTTTTCTCGAATCAAAAAAGGCGTAGTGAAGAAGTCTTTTGGATGGCCAACACAAGAGATGGACGCAATGTTTGGCTTCAAAAAGCATATTGGTATTTCCCACCCTAAGTCAGTCGTGGGACACCCGACAGGTATTCCGACGGAGTCAATCTTAGACTGGGCAAGAAGGGTTGTTGAGAAACTTTAGTCCAAAAAACTGTTACAGGCCGCTTAACTCTCTACTGAAAAAGACGGTTATTAATGGGGGATTACATACCTAAATGGATTTAATTAAAGGCCCCGCGCAAGGAGTTAAGGATATTCTCTAGTGCAATCTCTCTTGATTTATCACCTTTTAAAATGGTTCTGATTGGACTTCCCAGGCTTTCCTAGACACTGGTTGACTCCAAAAAATACGCCTCTTCGAACTTAGCAGGCGATACGCCGCCTGTATAGTGGTCTAATATCACCGGACACTTTAATAAGAGATAATTTAAGTCCAATATTAAGGTGTCAGTATGAATCAGAAACGACAATATAAACAGTATCCAAAAGAGTTCAAAGAAGAAGCCGTGGCTTTGGTGAATGAACAAGGGTATAGCGTCCCAGAAGCTTCGAAGTCACTGGGGGTTAACTCTAATTTGCTCTATCGCTGGAAGGACAAGGTTGACCAGCTAGCAACAGGAACAGCGTTAGCTGAAGATGAACGTGCTGAATTGAAGCGCCTTCGCAAAGAAATCAAAGAACTACGCATGGAGAAAGAGATTTTAAAAAAGGCCAGTGCCTTCTTCGCGAAAGAAATGAAATAAAGTTTGCTTTTATCAAGGACGCAAAAGCCAACTACCCGGTTATTAAACTCTGCTCAGTGATGCAGGTAAGCACAAGCGCCTTCTATGCTTGGCTCAAGCGGGCAGCGGAAATTGTCAGCGTTGATGAGCTTCATTTGTATCGCCGCATGAAGCAGTTGTTCAAGAAGAGTCGAGAAAGCCTCGGTAGCCGGGAAATGATGAAAAAACTCCGTGAAGAAGGCTTTCAAATAGGTCGTTACCGCGTCCGTAGTCTGATGAATAAGTTAGGCCTAGTGGTTACCCAGAGGATAGCCTATAAGGTTACCACGGTACGTAAACACAGCGATGCCGTAGCTGACAATCTGGTTAACCAGTGCTTCAACCCTGTAGCGCCAAATGAAGTCTGGGCTGGCGATGTGACCTACTTGAAGACAGGTGAAGGTTGGATGTATCTAGCCATCGTTATGGACTTATATTCTAGGCGTATAGTGGGCTGGCATGTAGATAACCGGATGACTAAAGAGCTAGTATGCAAGGCCTTGATAAAGGCCTACAACGTGAGGCAACCGGGTAAAGGATTGGTATTCCACAGCGACCGTGGTTCTCAGTACACCAGCAAAGGCTATCGTAAATTGTTGGCTAGTTATGGAATGCGAGCCAGCATGGGTGATGTTGGAGCTTGTTGGGATAATGCTGTGGTTGAACGTTTCTTTGGCAGTTTGAAGCACGACTGGTTATTGAAGATCCATCAGCCAACACGTGAATTTATGAAGCAAGACGTGGCAGCTTACATGAGGTATTACAATCTCGAAAGGCTACATTCGAGTAACGGCGACATGTCGCCAATTAACTATGAAAGTTCTCTAAGAAAAGTGTCCGGTTTGGCTTGACCAGAACACCTGTATGACGGATGATTGCACCACTACAACTTCTACCACAACTGAAGGAAACACCACTACCACAACATCTAGCACTGAGTGTACGTAGAATAAAGCCATAGAGAACTGTGGTCACGCAGTATGACTCTTTTCTGCTCCCACAGTTCTCTCAAACTAATTTTATGGGTCATAGGAACTAGACATGAACATACAAAATGAACGAGTCATAACAGCTAGTATTTTATGTATTGGGTTTACAATTGCGTTAATTATCATTGTGTACGCAGTTTTAGCCACTGATGACTGTGTCGTTACGACCACAACCACAAAAGAAAGCGGCTCAACTATTACCGTTGAAGAAAAAGTATGTGAGTAATATCGATTGCAAAAACGTTGCGATATTCTCATAAAGCATACTAGTCTGAGTGGTGCTCGCCTCTCCAGAGAGCTAAGGTCAAATCTGGTGTATGGGCATCAAGCAGCATCCTGTGATTGATCTTGCTCTACACGTATACCGTCCTTGAATTTTACTCCCTGAACGACATCAGCTAATAAGCGGTAACCTCTCAGTCGTCTCCACTTACTTTCAGCTGTTGTCATTAATTTATAGGTCATGGCCAAGGTCGTTTTGCGGCTGCCACAACTCTTCGATTTTGTTGTTCTCAAGCGCACGGTAGCAAATGCTGATTCAATCGGATTCGTCGTTCGAATATGCTGCCAGTGCTCTGCTGGAAAATCATAAAACGCAAGCATGCTCGTTTTGTCTTTGGCTAAACAGTCCATAGCGCCTGGGTACTTTGCCTCAAAGCATGTGAGGGTTAAATCAAAGGCTTTATGTGCATCCTCTCGCGTCTCGGCTTGCCAGATATCATGCAAAGCTTCTTTGATCTTCGGCTGCACTGACTTCGGTACTTTGTTCAGGACATTGACTGTTTTATGTACCCAACATCTCTGAGTAGCCGTTTGTGGCCACTTCTTTACCAGAGCTTTCCAGAAGCCTAACGCACCATCTCCTATGGCTAGCTTTGGTGGTATCGTCAAGCCTTGAGCCTCAAGCTGTGACAGAACTTCAAACCAGCTTGCCTCTGACTCTCGATAGCCATCAACTACAGCCAGCACTTCCTTGCGGCCTCTGTCATCAGAGCCAATGATGACCAACAAACACAGCTTATCGTCCATGCGGACGTTGCTGTAAATACCATCTGCCCAAATATAAACATAACGACGTTTGCTCAAATCACGCTTGCGCCATTGGTCGTAATCAGACGCCCATTGCTGCTTCAAACGACTCACCGTATTGGCTGACAAGCCTTTAACATTTTCACCCAACAATGCAGCCAGTGCAGGTTGCATCTCTCCTGTTGAGATACCTTTCAAATACAGCCAAGGAATAAACTCCTCAACCGTTTTGGTTCGTTTTAAGTAAGGTGGAATCAGCTTGCTATTGAACCTAATCCCACAACCCGAACGATCTCTGACTTTTGGCACTTTAACGGCAATGTCGCCAACGCCTGTTTGTATGCGCCGTTCCGGCAAATGACCATTGCGAACAACCGCCTGTTTACCATCAACCAAATGCTCTGAATACTGAGTAAGCAAGTCTGCCAACTCAGACTCTATTGCTTTGGCTAACAACTGCTGAGCGCCTTGCTTGAGTAATGCATTCAATGGATCTTGTTCTGGTTTGTTGAGCGAAATAATCTTACTATCAGTCATATGCGGTTTACCTCGTTGGTTGTTGATCTGCCAAGATCAATCAACAGGGTAACACCGCATCTTATTCAGCTCATACACCAGAAATCACTATAGCTCGTGTACATGACAGCATAAAGTGGCCGCGCTTTGACACCATAAGTTGGCCATTTAACCCGTAAATCATTAACTTCCCTCTAAACATTCGATCTGTGATGTATTGACAGATTTTTTGCGCTCTTTAAGATAAAGCTATGCATATTTACGTTTTTCTGTTTTCTAAATTGCTCTAGAAATCAGTCAGTTGATTAAAAGCATGGGAGATTAAGGTGCAACGCCCAGAAGATTAATGCGCAATATACAAATGTTATATGCCCGACCAGGTAAGTACCGGAGCTAAGGAATAAGTGTGAAGATAAAAGAAGTACAACTAAATCGATTCAAGCGTTTTACAGACCTCAAACTAACCAGTCTTCCTGAAACCGCAAAGCTTATAGTTCTTGTAGGACCGAATGGGAGCGGTAAAACCTCTCTCTTCGAAGCACTAAACCACTGGTATAAGTCCAACGGATTCAATGACCGTGGAGTCCAAGACTATTTAGAGAAAAACGACGGTGCGATTTCTGACGCACAAGCATGGAAGCGTGACTTCCAGAAGAAAGTAGAAATACTTTTTCATAATGACCAACAGCTAAACCAAGAACAAATAAAAGGAAAATTCTATTTTCGCACCGCTTATAGGAATGAGCCCGACTTTACGGTTTCCAATCTAAATAGGCAGAATAATCCTGCGGAGAATATTAAACTGCAAAATCTCATGCAGAACGATCAAACTGTTTCTGAAAACTACCAACGACTCGTAGCCCAGACGCTAGCGGGTGTTTACGTGCCATCGAATAACACCAAGACTGTTGAGCAGCTTAGAGGTGAACTCATAGGGAAGATAAAGTACTCCTTGTCGAAGATATTCGAAGACCTCAATTTAAGCTCGATTGGAGATCCGCTTTCAAACGGTAGCTTCTATTTTGAGAAAGGCACAGCCAAAGATTTTCACTACAAGAACCTATCAGCTGGTGAAAAATCGGTGTTTGACCTTGTCTTGGACATGATTATTAAGTCAAGCTTTTACTCAGATGCTGTATTTTGTATTGATGAGCCGGAAGCGCACATGCACACAAAGCTCCAATCGAAAGTTCTGAGAGAACTCTATAATTTGACTCCTGACAACTCTCAGCTATGGGTGTCTACTCACTCGATAGGAATGCTTAAGGAAGCCGAAGATATAGAAGAGGAGAAGCCCGGGACGGTAGTTTTTCTAGATTTCGATAACAGAGACTTTGATTTGACTGAAGTAATTCAGCCAGCTCAGATAAGCAGGGCCATTTGGGATCGATTTTTTGATTTGGCTTTCGCCGACTTTTCGAAACTTATATCTCCTCAGAAAATAGTATTCTGCGAAGGAACTAGTCAAGGAAGGAAGTATAGAGATTTCGATTCTTTAGTGTACGGAAAGATACTAGGCGAGAAGTATCATGGGGCCACATTTGTTTCAGTAGGATCTTGCTCAGAAGTAGAAGATCTAGAAAACCAGTCTATCAAAATTGTTTCCAACATTTTGAAGTCATCCGAAATCATAAAATTCGTGGATCGGGATGATAAAAGCGATGAGGAGGTAGGAGAGCTACTGGCGAAAGGAGTCAAGACTTCAAAAAGAAGGCACATCGAATGTTACCTACTAGATGATGAGCTTATTAGGAAGCTGTGTTTAAACTCAGATAAAGAAGAGCTTATCGAAGAGTGCCTTCAGGCAAAAAACTCCGCAATTGAAGACAGCATTAGTAGAGGTAACCCTGCCGATGACATTAAGTCGGCAAGCGGCCATATTTTCACAGAAATTAAGAGAATCCTTGGATTGACGAAGTGTGGCAATAATAAGTGCGCCTTTCTTAGAGACACTATGGCACCGCTCATTACTGAAGATACGCAGGTATACCAAGAAATCGAAAGCGAGATATTTGGTGAGGATGAGAGGAGCATATAACAAGCACATGTTGTCGGACTGGGCTTCCGCTGCGCTCCAGCCCAGCCGCAAATGCAGGCGTTAGCACTTATAGAAAAGCGAACTATGACACTAGAAACCACAGGAATAGATCACGTCAACCTTCAGGTAAATAACCTTGAAGAATCATTTAGGTTTTGGGAAAGGCTTTTAGGTTTTGTGATTCTTGAAGAAATCCCTTCTCAACAAGGAATGATTATTGGAAATAGAGCAGCGAAACTGGCGCTTTATGAAAACGCTGAACTTGGGCGTGTAACTAAACATGGGTTTTCTCATCTATGTTTTCATATATCAAATTTCGAAAATGCCCTGTCACTCTGCGAGGAGCTGGCTTTGCCCATTTTATATGAAGGTATCGTTGAATGGCCCAAGTCCAAATCTCTTTATGTGGAAGATCCAAATGGTTACGAAGTTGAGTTAACAAATACATGGGGTGGTGATCTTGCATAACAACACTATCTTGAGCGACGCCATGACGGCAGCATCTATTTCGAGCATTTGATAAGAAAGGCAACACTAACCAAAAGAGCCAATCTGGCCACATTAGCTGACCCAAAGGCCTCACTGAAAGGAGTCAAAACATGCAAACAGTATTTCTAATAGTCTTCCTAACCCTCAGTTCTCCACAAAGCTGGTCGACGGATAAACCCATAGATAATGATGTAGATTGCAGCTATAACTTAACCAATCAATTAGCACTCAGTCTGAATGAGTTTGATCAGGATTTTAAAGGCGGTTGGCGGGTGCTCTCTGACAAAGGATGCTTCTCTGAGGCCGCAGACTTGATCGCGCTTTACAGGGAGGAAAACCTTAAACCAAACTCACTTTTATTTAACGAGGCCCAAATGAGAGCATCCGCTGGTGATTACACCACTGCATCGAAATTGATGACCGAGGAAATAAAACAAGATAGAGACAGCAAACAAGATCACTTTGGAGGATCGTATTATTTGGATGCAACTCTGGCCTTTTTTGTCAGAGATCGCGAGGCCTTGATAGCTGCAAGGAAAGCACTGGAAAATCATCCAAAACCAGAAGGTTTTGTATTAACCGATCGTTTAGGCAATGTGGTTGATCGCCCATGGCCACCGAATCTCAACGTGGTTAAGTGTTTAGAGGCTCATTTCGATCTACCTTATAATGAAGCCTACGGCGTTGAGTGTTAATCGAAGTTAGAGCCTGTGGCCACATTAGCTGACCTAAAACACAATAAGATGGCCAAATGGCCAACTTATGCTGTCATGTACACTCGATGAAACTTTATTATTCCGCATATCATTTATGATACAACAATGGGGCGTGGAGCAACGTTTAGGATGAAACTTTATTCTCATCCCACAGCAAAGCCCTTATGGGTACTAATTAGAAGTAAGGTTTTTAAAAGTTTTAAATATTAATGTCATAATTTTAATTTTTGGCAGGGTGTGATGTTGACTTAGTTTCGATCTTTATTGTTACTTCACTTCCTGTTTATCTACCTAATAACAAAGTCTGGAAGAAAGAAAAGTTTTGAATTTTAATGTCCTTCGACATGGATGTAGATTGACAAAAAACTATCATACTTACAAAAAAGTATCATACTAAACAAAAAACTATCATACTTTTGATAATACGAGTTATGCTTGACCTAGATGGTATTTCTCGGATTATTAAAATGAGTTTAAAAACACCTTTCTTAAGCCCATATCCTAAAGAGATGGGGAAGTACCGTTCTTATTAAGTTTCTGGCCGCTGACACCTATCTTTTTGATATTGCCATCCGCGTCATTAATCATGTAGAGGTGCTGCTCTTTAGTACTCGCTTTCGAGTTGCCGTGTGTCTTCTTTGCACCATCCCCAGCCTTTGGTTTTGTTTTTAACCTCTTGGCCGCGTTTAGTAATCTTCCAATCGACCCAGCAGCAGCACTTGGAACCACCGCTGCAAGAATTGCGCCTTCAAGAGCAGCTTCTCCTATGGCGCCTAGATCAGTAATTCCTCCACTCGCTAACTGACTAACAGCTTCCATCAACCCTTCGGAGACTGCGCCAATTATAGCTCCTACAAAGCCAAACTCACCATAAGGTCAGCGGTGAATCCGCCATCAGGTCTAGGTAGCTTCTTTGCAACATTAAATTAGTTCCAAATTACAGGAGGCTCACCTTCTCTTATCAATGCCAAAGCTTCTGGCCCTTGATACGCTTCATCAGTTAGATCTACTTTTAATACACCACTATCGTTAATTTTAATTTCAATATAATCTTGAAGCTCGGTGACACTGACAACTTCAGCATTCGTAATGTTAAACAATACACCACCATCATAACTGTAAGAATTAAATACATTCAAGATGATGCCATTATCAAAACCTATCTGAATATAGTCTTCGATTTGGGTTATTTGCTTGATGAGCAATCCAATTAATATATCTAGCGCCATCATAGTCATAATCTCCTAATCCAATGGGAAGTGACTATCTTTATTCGATAGCGTTCTGCCGGTATTAGGATCTACACCTTGGCCAGCCTTATTCTCATATTTAATATATCCATTTGGATAACCCGGACTTTTTCCTCTAGCTGGAGTAGCATCCATAATCCTCATGGTATCAACTTGCCCGTTCGCACCACCCTTTCCACCAGTAAATGCACTTCCAGTTGTTTTGCCCTGAGGGTTCACTACTGAAGTTGAACCTTTTGAACCTTTCGGTACAGGAAATGCTGTTCCTCCTTTAGAAACTATGAAGTCGGGAGCTTTTTCTGCTCCCTTTGTAACATTAGTTTATGCCCATATATCGTAGGCACAAAAAAGCTCCAATTAAGGGGCTAAAATGTTAAATACTAAGCTACAGCGTCAAGCCACTCAGTCAACACCTGTTCGAGTGAGTCAAATTCATCAGTTAAAACACCTTGCTCATCATCCCATTCGTAAATTTTTCCACTTTCTTCCCCTACTGCATAAACCCCGATACCTGCCTGGTACATGAAAGGAATAACACTCTCGGGGAAGCTTGGATTCAGTTGATTCACCCAATCTTGAAATTTTGACAAACTCTCAACTAACTCAACATTTCCAACGAATTTTGGGGTGAATATTGATGCGATCTTAAATGTACTTGAAAACAAGTCGGCACCATCAAAGTCTGTATACGTATCTCCAAGAGACTTAAGTGAGTTCATCGTACCTGAATAAGCCTCTGCATTCT
>Ga0209533_1002614_pt1 | contig 16232 bp, 13 predicted proteins | sample COG_04_FD_184748 | JGI IMG/M metagenome (GOLD analysis project Ga0209533, IMG submission 184748) | Pelagic Microbial community sample from North Sea - COGITO 998_met_04 (SPAdes) (version 2) | ecosystem: Environmental > Aquatic > Marine > Neritic zone/Coastal water | place: Helgoland, sampling...
ATTATCAATTCACTTTCTGTGTTTTTTGAAGGGTCAGATGTTTCTTTGCAAGAAACACATAAGAAACTAATAGAGAGGATTGAAATAACTACCAAGTTTTTTAACCTTTTTTTTCTTTTCAAATTTAATTTCATAAGTTTTGATTTTTTAATTTGTTGCCAACGTTTTATTTAAATAGTTCTGTGTATTCTCTGAACAAATAGATTTTCCCTCTTTTCGCTCCAGTTATTTCAGTTAGTATTTCAAGTTTCTCTAATTCATCTATTAATTTATAAACGGATGGAAATGAAAGACTTGTTAGTTTTTTCGCTTTTTGGGCGTCTATAATTGGTCTTTGAAATAAATGATTTAAAATAAGTTGAGCGTTAAACGATCGACTTCCTAATGTTTGAATTTTAATTTCAACTTCTTTTTGTAACTTTAAGATATTATCAAATGTACTTACGCTACTTTTGGCAGTTTCAATAACTCCTACTAAGAAAAACTTAAACCATTGAGTTAAGTCATCTTTTTCTCTAACTCCTGTTAGATTGTCATAATATAATATTCTATTTTTTTCAAAGAAGTCAGAAAGGTATAGAATAGGTTTTTTAAGAATTCCTTTTTCCACTAAATATAAAGTAATCATTAATCGACCGACTCTTCCATTTCCATCTAAAAAGGGATGGATTGTTTCAAATTGATAATGTATTAGAGCTACTTTAAGTAAATCTGGGAAGAATGACTCAGAATTGTGGGCAAAATTTTCTAAATCCCCCATATAATCATTAATATCTGAATGGATAGGAGGTATAAAGGTGGCGTCATTTATACTTGCTCCACCGATCCAATTTTGACTACTTCTAAATATTCCTGGTAGTTTGTGCTTTCCCCTAACGCCTTGCAATAAAATTTTATGGGTTTCTTTGATCAATCGTGATGAAAATGGTAATTTTTCAAGATTTGTTATAGCAGAGTTTAAAGCTTCTATATAATTCTGAACGTCCTCCCAATCATCTCTTTTTTCATCATTTACATCTTCTTTATCTAATAGAGCATCTTCAATATTTGTTTTTGTTCCTTCTATTTTACTGGATTGTGTTGCTTCCTTTAAGACGTGCATACTTATAAATAAATCAATATTTGGAATATATTCAGAATACATATCTAGTCTTCCAAGTTGCCTGTCAGCTTGACTTAAAAGATTTAACACTTCCATATTTTCGATTTTCCATTCTTGATTTATCTTGTTAGGTTGGAAGCTTTTATAGGTCCCTTGATTTATTCGATTTCCAGCTTTGAATGTTTTCATGGTATATTAAGTATAAACTTAATCAAAGATACCTCTTATTTAAGAATTATCCAAAAAACTTAAATAGTGGACAATCTAAATTAACTTTTAAGTAAAAAACTTAATTAGGAAAGCGGTTTGCTAAATGCTGTACAACAATGGATAAATTTTAAGCTTACTTTATCGCAATAGGCACCACGCTAAACCGTGACAGCAGCAGTGTTTCGGTGTTATTTCCTGTAGGAGCCAAATCTAACTAAACTCCACACAAAAAACAATCCAAGCAAACCGATAGTTGTATAACCATAGAATGCACTAACTAACAGTATGAAACTAAGTGCTAGAGCTATCATTTTTATACCATTATTGAGCTTCCTTTTTGACTTTGATTTCTTATTATGAATTAACTGATTTAGAAAGATTTCATCTGACTTTTTTAAATAATACGGTATATCAGATTCCTCAAATCCTTTCTCTTTCATTTTCTTTTTTATGTCGTTTGAGGCAAAACCTTTTACTCTTAATGATATACTATAATCTAATTTATTCATTTCTCCTTATGTTGATTTCATGAAATATGCAGCTTAAAATTAATTGAAATTTTATTTGTTTAAGTCATAGATTACGGAGCTGTACTCAAAGTCTCCCGACTTTGAGCTTATATATTTCTCATTGTTTTTCCGTTTAAAATTCATTTTAATACTTTTTTTTAGTTGCGCTAAGTCAGAGACTATGTAGCGTTTTTTTTGTACTAACCACACGAAAGGATTCGTGCGGCAGGGTGGGAAGACTGCAAGAAAACCAAAACCCTACTTTATATGTTGTATTTCTATATTTTTCAGAATTTTCAGGATCAATTATTTTTTCAGAAATAGGTCCTAAATAATAAAAAAGATTTGCTATTCCAATCATAATTAAATATCCAATTGCCTGAAAAAAGATTGTAAAAATTGTCACATCTAACTCTAGATAATTTGATTTATCACTCACGATTTCAATTACGGTTATGTACAAAATGAAAGCTATAATTCCACTTATTATTAATCCGATATTATATTCTGAACGTTTTTTTCTCCACCATTCATTTCTCAATTCTGCTTTTTTATTCCAAAAATCATTTGACATTTCTATTTTTATTTTGCATTAAAGCCAACTAGCGTATATTGAACCACTCTAGTTCCCAAAATGTCTCTTAAAATTCAACTAAATAATGGCTTACAACTGGCTAAGCTCGGTATTGAAGATTTAGACTTGGGGGTTTAAATCAAGCTTAAACTTACTAAAATAAATGGAATGCTTATATAAAAACTGAAATTTTAACATTTTTGAGCCACACAAAAAAAAGTCACAACCAAAGGCTGTGACTTTTAAAACAGTACTGTTATGTACAAAAATAAGTTAACAGAAAAAACGCTTTAGAATTGTAAACTTAATGGGCTTCTAGCCAATTCACACCCATATCCATTTCAACATCTAAAGGAACGCTTAAGGAATAGGCGCTCTCCATTTCGTCTTTGATTAAGGTTTTCATGGTTTCTAGCTCAGGCTTGTAAACATCAAAAACCAGTTCATCATGCACTTGTAGTAGCATTTTGGTTTTAAAGCCACCTTCCTCTAGTTTGTTAAAGATATTAATCATCGCAATTTTGATGACATCTGCTGCACTCCCTTGGATGGGTGCATTCACCGCATTTCGTTCGGCAGCACCTCTTACAATAGCATTTCGAGAGTTGATATCTTTGAGGTAACGACGTCGGTTAGAGACCGTTGTTACATAGCCGTGATCTCTTGCGAAATCTACCTGTGAACTCATATACTTTCGGAGTTTTGGATAGGTTTCATAATAGGTTTCAATCAATTCTTTGGCTTCGGATCGGCTTAAATCGGTTTGATTACTCAGCCCAAAAGCAGACACGCCATAAATAATCCCAAAGTTGACTGTTTTGGCATTGCCACGCTGTTCTCTTGTCACTTCAGACAAGGGCACATCAAAGACTTTCGCCGCTGTAGACGCATGAATATCTTCACCGTTTTTAAAGGCTTCCAGCATCGTTTCTTCTTCGCTCATCGCCGCAATGACACGTAATTCTATTTGAGAATAATCCGCCGCTAAAAGAATGTACTCCTCATTTCGTGGAACAAATGCTTTTCGCACTTGCCGACCGCGCTCTGTTCGGATCGGAATGTTTTGAAGATTTGGGTTCGTACTACTCAAGCGTCCTGTAGATGCTACTGTTTGCATGTACTCTGTATGAATGTGCCCCGTACTTTCTAAAACTTGTTCTGGTAGGGCATCTACATAGGTGCTTTTTAGTTTGGCGAGCCCTCTGTAGTCCAATACGTTTTGAATAATTTCGTGGTCTTTAGCCAAATATGACAACACATCTTCCGCCGTGCTATACTGCCCGGTTTTGGTTTTTTTAGGTTTATCAACCAGTTTTAATTTTTCAAAAAGAATGACGCCTAATTGTTTTGGCGACGCGATATTAAACGTCTCACCAGCAGCCTCATAGATTTTGGATTCTAGAGTCGCAATATCCGTAGTTAAATCTGCTGAAAGTGATCCTAAAAATTTAGTATCTAACTTGATGCCTTCCAATTCCATAGAGGCGAGTACTTTTACCAAAGGAATCTCAATCTCATTAAATAATTTTAAGGTGTCAGCATCGGTCAACTCTTTTTTGAAATGACTGGCGAGTTGATAGGTGATATCGGCATCTTCAACCGCATATTCGGTCAGTTTTTCAATGGAGACATCCCGCATCGAAAGCTGGTTTTTTCCTTTTTTTCCAATGAGATCTGTAATAGAAATAGGGGCGTAGTTTAAATAGGTTTCTGCAAGGACTTCCATATTATGACGCATATCGGCATTGATCAAATAATGCGCAATCATGGTGTCAAACAACGGCCCTTTGACGTCAATTTTATATTTATGTAATACTTTTAAATCATATTTTAGATTTTGCCCAATTTTCTCAATCTGAGTCGCTTCAAAAAATGGTCGAAATACTTCGATTAATGTTTGCGCTTCCTCAAAAGATTCTGGAAAAGAGACATAAAATCCTTTATGGGCTTCCCAGGAAAAAGCAATTCCTACAAGTTCTGCGGTCAGTGAATTAAGGCCTGTTGTTTCGGTATCAAAACAAACCGAAGTTTGGTTCATGAGTTGCTTGACAAAGAGTTTTAAACCTAAGGTTCCCGTTACATTCTGATAAAAATGAGGGGTCGTTAGCGCCGTTTTTCTGCCATAATCATGCTCAATAACAGGCGCTTCTGCGGGAGTTTCACCACCAAACAATGAAAATTGTCCAGCGCCCGCTTGGGGTGTGGGGTTGGTTGTGGGTGGCTTAGGCGTTGTAGAAACAGATTCTGAAGCGGTGCCTTCAGGTGGTTTTACGGCAAATGTTTTATTAAAATTATCGATTAATCGTCTGAACTCTAAATCTTGAAAAATGGCACCTACTTTTTCAGAGTCGGGTGCGGTGAGTTCAAAACTTTTTGCGTCAAATTCTACAGGAACATCTAAGAGAATAGTGGCGAGTTTTTTAGATAATAATCCTAGTTCGGCATTGGCTTCTATTTTTTCTTTCATTTTGCCTTTCAGCTCATGCGTATTTGCCAATAGATTCTCCATACTTCCATACTGAGCAAGTAGTTTTTTAGCCGTTTTATCTCCGACGCCCGGAAGGCCTGGAATGTTGTCTGAAGCATCGCCTTTCATCCCTAAAAAATCAATGACTTGAAGGGGATCTTCAATCTCAAACTTCGCTTTAATTTCTTCTACACCCCAAGTTTCATACCCGCCTCCAAACATTGGGCGGTACATGAAAATATTTTCACTTACGAGTTGTGCAAAATCTTTATCAGGTGTGACCATAAAGGTTTTAAAGCCTTCTTTTTCTGCCTTTTTTGCAAGGGTGCCAATAATATCATCTGCTTCAAAGCCTTCTTTAACGACTGCCGGAATATTCATCGCCTCTAAAATCTCATAGATATAAGGAACGGCTACTTTAATGCCTTCAGGGGTTGCATCCCGATTGGCTTTATATTCTTTAAACATCTCGACACGGTCTTTACTGCCGCCTTTATCAAAACAAACTGCCAAGTGGTCTGGGCGTTCTCTTTTTATGACATCTAATAGCGAATTGGTAAACCCGAGAATTGCGGAAGTATCAAGCCCTTTAGAATTTATTCGAGGGTTTTTTATAAACGCATAATAGCCTCTAAAAATTAAAGCATAAGCATCGAGAAGAAATAAGCGTTTTTGTGCAGCCATTCGTGGGTTTGTCTTTACAGTAATTTTGTTAATTAATCATTTTGAGTGATGCCTTGTTTTTCGAGGACACTTTTGGTTTTAAAAGCATAAAATAATAGATATATAAAACAAACAACTGCGATCCAATATGACGACTGAATGCTAAAGATATCTGCTAGTTTTCCTTGTAAAGGAGGTATGATAGCACCCCCTAAAATCATCATAATTAAAAAAGCAGATCCTTGAGAGGTGTATTTTCCTAATCCTGAGATACTTAAAGAAAAAATACACGGCCACATGATGGAGCAAAATAAACCCCCAGATAGCAATGCATATAATGCCAATTGTCCCGATGCAAAAACACCGATTACCATACCAATAACGCCTAACGTACTAAATATTTTTAATGTTGTAATTGGGTTGTCTTTAGCGAGGAAAAACCCACCAATTTGCGTCGCAACACAAATGCCAAATAACAAGACTTCAGTTGAGGTATATTTGCCAAAATTAACCAGAAGAATAACGCCAAAAGCGAGATACGGCACTATAATAAGCAACCACTTCTTAAGACCTTTGCTAGGGTTAAAAACAGTAATTGCGCCGACCCAACGCCCAATCATCATACCACCCCAATAGAGGGAGATAAATGGCGCTATCTCTGCGTCATTCATTACTTTTAATCCCAATGGGTTAAGGTTATTTATTTTGTCTGCCACCGACTTTAAGAGTTCTCCTAAATTACTTTGAATCGTGACTTCCACTCCTACATATGTAAAAATAGCAAGCATCCCTAAAACCAATTGAGGGTATTTCATTGCGCCCCAACCTTCAGGGGATTTTGCCGCACGCGTATATGCAAAAAGCACACTCAGTATGACCGCCAATAATGCGATTAGAAGCAAATAAAGTCGCTTGTTTTCAACGGCTTCTGTTGCAACTTCACCAGTAGCATAGGTGTTGAAAATCAATCCAAAACACACGATAATGATAACAGTTAAAGCAATAAGTGTATTTTTTGCCTTATTAGCAGGTTCAAATGCTTCATCCGTTTTTGTGTTCGGTAATTTTTTAGAAAAATGAAATAGGGCTGCGGCTGCTAAAAATAAAGCGCCAACGCCTACATAAAGCAACTGAACAGTGGTTAGTTTTATTTCATTGTTTAAAATCATTTGATTAAGCTCATCACCAGAAATTGGCGTAGATCCAAAAATGATTAAGGCAATCACAATCGGGCCAATGGTAGCTCCAAAAGAATTAACTCCTCCTGCGAGGTTCAATCGATGTGAGCCTGTTTCTGGGTCCCCTAGCGCAATAGCAAACGGATTAGCCGCTGTTTGTTGTAGTGAAAATCCAAGACCAACAATAAATAAGGCTAATAGCACCAAATAAAACACAGAACTATCGCCTTGTTGTGCGCCATTAACAAAAGGATACATCAATAAGGCGCCGATCGCCGATATTAAAAGGCCATACACAATACCATTTTTGTAACCCCAGTTATTAAGGATATCTTTTTTTACAGTACTTGATATAACAAAAAGTAGTAGAGCACCTAAGTAATAAGCGCCATAAAAGGCGAAATCAACAAGTTGCGATTGAAACTGATCAATACTAAAATACGTTTTACAAAAGGGGATAAAGACGCCATTGGAAGCGGCAATAAACCCCCAGAAAAAGAAGACCGTAACTAGAGTAGTTAGGGCTGAATTGTTGTTTTTTGTACTCATGAGTGTTAGTTTATGTTTAGGGTAGAAATTTATTTCAGAAACGTACTATATTTAAGATTAGAAATATACTAAAAAAATACAACTCTAAAAGTATCGTTAAATAAAAATATTACCTCAATTATTATTTGCTTTTGTTTTACTTTTGTGATTGACTCCGTCTAGATATGATACGACTAATAATTTTTCTGATTCTTGTTCTAACCTTAGATTTTTATGCCCTTCAAAGTTTTAGAAGTGTGGTTAGAAACCCCTGGGTTACTTACGGCTATGTTTTAGTTTCTTTGGTCATCTTAGGATATATAGTATATCAAGGCTTGACATTTGATAGAGGCTCTGGAGAAAACTCTGGATTTTATTTAGCATTTTCATTATTTGTATTGGTCTATGTACCCAAACTAGTACTGGTTATTTTTATGTTTGGAGAAGATGTATTTCGATTATTTGAAGCGGGTGTTAATTATTTCATATCTAAATCCGACGAAAATTCAACCCTATTTAGTTCTAGACGAAAATTCATTGGGCAACTAGCTTTGGGCATTGCAGCAATTCCTTTCATATCTATATTATATGGAATTACTAAAGGAAAATATAATTTCAAAGTTTTAAAATACACACTTCATTTTGATGATTTACCCGCTGCTTTTGACGGCTATCAAATCACACAAATAAGTGATATTCATAGTGGGAGTTTTGACAATAAAGAAAAAATAGAATATGCTGTTGACCTTGTTAATCAACAGGCTTCCGATGTTATTATGTTTACGGGCGATTTAGTGAATAGCAAGTCTAAAGAAATGCGTCCTTGGAAAGCGACGTTTTCCAAATTAAAAGCCAACGACGGCGTGTTTTCTATTTTGGGGAATCATGACTATGGTGATTATACGCGATGGCCTTCTGACGAAGCGAAAGCAGACAATTTTCAAGAGTTATTGGATATTCAAAATGAGATGGGATTTGATTTACTGATGAATGAAAGTCGCTTTATCGAAAAAGAAGGGGAGCGTCTGGCGATTATAGGTGTAGAAAACTGGGGGAAAGGATTTAAGCAAAAAGGCGATTTAGCATTGGCGTCTTCTAATGTAGAGCCGACGGATTTCAAAATACTATTAAGTCATGATCCGTCGCATTGGCAGTATGAAGTGGTCAAAGACCCAACGCATTTCCACCTAACTCTAAGCGGTCACACCCACGGGATGCAGTTTGGTATTGAGATCCCAGGAATCATTAAATGGAGTCCTATTAAGTGGCGTTACAAATACTGGGCGGGCATCTACGAAAAAGCAGGGCAGTACATAAATGTGAACCGTGGATTTGGCTTTTTAGCCTTCCCTGGACGGGTTGGTATCTGGCCAGAAATTTCCGTTATAACGCTCAAAAAACGGATAAGTAACACTTAAACCTCAAAAAATGTTATATTTATCCTAAAAATTACTTACTTTTATAGGACATAAAGTTGTAAAGAAGTATAATTATCATTGAAGTTTGATACATAAAACACCATGATATGTCAAAATTTGGAGAGTTAATAGACGTTGAAATCCCTGTATTGTTCGAGTTTTTTACCGAATGGAGTGATGAGTCCGAAGCCATGCATGGTGTGCTAAGGCACGTTGCTGCTGCTATGGGAGATAAGGCACGCGTCATTAAAATAGACGTTGACAAAAATAAAGATCTCGCTGAAGCCCTGCGTATAAAAGGATTGCCCACACTTATTATTTACAAATCAGGGGACATGAAATGGCGACAGAGCGGCGTGTTAGACGCCAATTCAATTATTGGCCGTATCCAAGAACACCTTTAAGCTTTAGAGTAGATCATCGATGTTCTCATCTTCTATTTGGCCATCAATTTGGTCTTCTTCTTCTTCTTCTTCTTCTTCTTCTTCTCCTGTAAAAAGTCTTAGATACTCATTGAACTTTTTCATCTCAGATTTAATATAATCATCTGTCTCATACAAAGCAGTGACATCCACTAAGCTTCTATAACGCTCAATATCATTATAAATATTCTGAATATACGTTGACTGATTATATTCTGAAAGGCTGCTATAATAACGTAAACTTTCTTGATACTTGCTACTCACTTCCGTATATAGATCGCGTGCTTTTTCTGTTGCCTCTAATTCATAATAAGCACCAATGTAGGGCTCTAGAAGTGTGTAAAACCCAAAGAGGTTTACGGGCATTTTTTCCATAGCTAAATCCGCAATTTCTTCTGCTTTTTCTAAGTCTCCATTTTGAATTAAAGCTTCAATCAGTCGCGCCAAGTTACCACGATAGGTAACACTGTTTTTACGCGTTTCAATATCATGATACATTGTTGGGTCGCCATTGTTGCCCCAATCCCAATTGGTAACCATCTCATACATTTTATCCGCATCAATACGGCCCATATCAAAGGGGTTGTTTTTGGCAACCGCTGTTCTAATAGGAACTAACTTATAGACCAATCCATCGAGTTGCAAATAGTCTTTCATCCAAATATAATCTTCATCACCAAACGCACCACCCGTAAAATAGATTGGGCGTTCCCAATTGTTATTGGCAATAATATCCAACATCAATAAACGGTTTTTGTAAAGCGCAGCCCCTTTGATTTTAATGTCAATATAAGGCACAATCTGAGCAGAATCTTTAGCTTTTACAATGCCGTTTCTTAATACGGAAGCTTTGTCTACAGGAATTCGAACGTATTCAGTCGGTAAATAATTAGCATTTAAGTCTTGCCTGCGTTGCCCACTCGTGTCATAGCCTTGTTCGTCTAGGATGTATTTATATTTAGTCCGAGGATCATCACTAGTGATAAAATCTAAAAACTGGTCAATTCTTAGCGTGTCTTCAGTCACGACTTCTTTGATGATATAATCTCTGGTACCCCATTTATATTGGTCATGGGTTAATTTTGACGGAATCGGATCACTGTCATATGCTTTTCGTTTCATCTGATCGATATACCAATCCACACTCAGTAAACTGGTGCAAACAACGCGTACATCGCGACGAATACCTTCAATTTCTTGAGCATACCAAAGGGGAAACGTATCGTTGTCGCCGATTGTAAAGATAATGGCATTTGGGTCACAAGCTTCTAGATATTGCAGTGCCATCGCATTGGCCGTTTTTCTTTTAGAGCGGTCATGATCATCCCAATTTTGACTTATCAGAACTCCAGGAACAGCGATCAAACATAGCAAACTAACAACCGGTGCTAGCAAGCTTGACTTAGTGTAGCTGCTTAACTTTTCATAAATCGCAAAAACCCCAAACCCAATCCATAATGCAAACACATAAAACGATCCCACTAAGGAATAGTCGCGTTCGCGGGGTTCAAACGGTCGCACATTGGTATAAACTTGTATGGCAATTCCTGTGAATAAGAAAAACACCAACATGGTCCAAAAGAGTTTTTTATCTCTATTGTAGAGAAAAAACAAACCGATTAATCCTAATAATAATGGTAAAAAGAAGTAGGTGTTGCGAGCCCGGTTATTTAAAACATCGCTTGGAAGGTTGTCTTGCGAAACGTCTAAAACGTATGAGTCTACAGCAGTAATCCCGCTAATCCAATTGCCATGTAAATCAAATCGACCCTGAACATCATCTTGACGTCCTGTAAAATTCCACATAAAATAACGCCAATACATATAACCAATCTGATAATCAAATAGGTAATAGATGTTTTTGATCAGTGACGGTTTTTGGATATCGATGTAGCGTCCATGTTTTTTTAGAAAGGTATTATAATCTTCATAATCGACCTCACCTTTATCAACAGAGTCTTTGAAGCTACTCACCAAAGAACGCAAATCGTTTTGCATTTGATATTCTGGTTTGATCGAAAACTCTAAAAAGCCAGCATAGATCATATAATTTTCAGCATGCTCAGCACTCCACATTCTTGGTAAAAAAGAGGCATGTTCTGAGTTGTAGTTTTGCACCCCATTTTTATAATCGTTTACAATCACATATTTTCCGGCGGTTTCGTCTTTCTCATATTTTGGCTTGTCATCAACATAGGGTTGATTTTCATCTAAACCCGCATATTGATCTGTAAACTGCGGTCCATAAAACAAATGTGTTTTTGGATACTGTTCTAAGTTATAATAGGCGAGCAGTTCTCGGGCACTTGAAGGATTATTTTCATTCACCGTCACATTGGCGTTTGCACGAATAGGAAGCATTAACCACGATGAAAACCCGACGACTATAAATGTGATGCATAAAAGCCCTGTATTAAGGCGGATATACCCTTTTTTTCTAGTATAGTTTAAACCCCAATATATGAATCCTACTAATAAAATAAATGCGATAACCGAACCTGAATTAAATGGCAAGCCTACAGCGTTTACAAAAAATATTTCTAAGACACTAAAGTAGCGAAGGATGTTAGGTGCGAGAAGTTTGAAAACAAATAATAGTATTGCTACACCAGCGACATTGGCAAGAATAAAGTTTTTGAGCGTAACAGTTTTATAATTTTTGAAAAAGTAAATAAGGCTAATAGCAGGGATGGTTAAAAGCCCCATAAAATGAACCCCAAACGATAACCCAACAACAAACGAGATAAGAATTAACCATTTATTTCCTCTTGTAGTAAACATATCTTTTTCCCAACGCAAGCCTAAGTAAAACATAACCGCTAGAATGAATGTTGCCATCGCATAGACTTCTGTTTCAACGGCATTGAACCAAAAAGAATCTGTAAACGCAAAGGACAAACTCCCTACAAAAGCGGCACCAAGAATAGCTAGATTTTTATTTTTAGGGGGCTCTGTATCTGATTTAACAACTTGTTTAATCAACAAAACAATGGACCAAAACATAAACAAAATAGTAAAGGCACTGGCGGTAGCACTCATCATATTAATCATTAACCCTATTTGGCTAGGTTCCGATGCGAAAACCGAAAAGAAAGCGCCCATCATTTGAAAAAAGGGAGCTCCAGGTGGGTGGCCAACTTGTAGTTTAGAAGACGTTAAAATATATTCGCCCGCATCCCAAAAACTAACTGTTGGTTCGACGGTGAGACTATAGGTGATAAATGCGATCAAAAAGGCAAGCCATCCTAAGATGAGGTTCCATTTTTTAAAATTAAATTCCGCCATGTTGTAAAATTGAAGTTTGAGGCGAATTTAATAATAATTACTTTAGAAGTAAAAACTTTTAAGTAAACCTTAATATATCACAATACTAAAAGGCGTTTTTATTTTTTTTCAACAAGTCCTAAAATGCTAAAAAAGAAACTGAACAGGATGACCTGAATCCCTAAAGCGACTACAATGATTGCTGGAAAGATTAATTTTAGAGTTGATTCTATTTTTAGTTCACTAGAAAACCCATAGTACAATAAAACGGCTCCCAAAACGGTCATACAGCCTCCCAAAATAAGACCTCTTTCTAAATTAAAGAACAAAAATAGCTTCGAGTAATTTGTACTCTTTGGAATGAGCCCATGATTTATAGCGAAAATTTTTGTTAATGCGAAAAAAACTATAAATTGAAAACTAAACAATATGACCCCTAGAATCAGAGTTGATTCCCGAATATACTCTGTTCCAGAGCTAGAACTTAATAGAAGTAATAGTCCGACAATACCGGTTAAAAACAATAACATCCCTGGCATTAGAAATAACCATTTTGGACTGTACAGCAGTAAAAAACGAAGATGTCTCCAACCATCAGGGAAGGTTCTTAGATGCGGTTTTCTAGTGCGGCCTGCAGCGAAAACAGTGGTAGGAACTTCAGTTATTTTAAGGTTTAACATGGAGGCTTTTACAACAATTTCTGAAGCAAACTCCATACCCTTACTGTTTAAATCCATTTTTTTATAGGCAGTTTTGGTAAAGCCTCTCAATCCACAATGAAAATCGCCAATGGCTGTCCTGAAGAATAAGTTACCAATAAATGTCAATACGGGGTTTCCAACATATCTATGTAAAAAAGGCATCGCGTTTTTTCTTTGTTCGCCTTTAAATCGATTGCCCATAACAAGTTCGTAGCCGTCTTCTAATTTTGAAATGAATTGCTCTAGATGTAACAAATCATGACTGTCATCTGTATCAGCGGTTATGATATACTCTCCTTTGGCAGCTTCAATAGCACCTCTTGATGCATTTCCGTATCCTTTTTCTTTGACATTTACAACAATGGCGCCTAATGACAATGCTTTTTCAATGGAGCCGTCTGTGCTTCCGTTATCGCCAATAATCACTTCCCCAGCAATATTATGGGTCTGCATGAATTGCTGTGCTTTTGAAATACATAGTGCAATGGTTTCAATTTCATTCAAACAAGGCATTACGATTGACAATTCAATTTTCATGATGGAGAGATTTAGATAGGTTGCTAAAAATTAAAATAATAACTGCAAATAAAATCCAGTCAAAATAGAATGTATATCTTTTTATTGCATGTATAATAAAGGCTATAAGCATATTGTTTGCTAACATCAAAACAGCTCCTAATAGAATGAATTTAAAAATTGTATTCTTAGTTTTGTAAACCATAACTGACGAATAAATGATCAAAAGAATAAACAAAAGAAGGTATTTGGCAGAGCCATACGTAACTTTAAGATTTTTTATAAAAAACCGAACTCGGTCTTTGTAATTGAATTTAACTAGTTTAAAAAACATTCCCTTACAGAGTTTGTTTAGAGCGCTGTTTTGTTCAAAGTTATTTAGCCCCTTTTTTTGAAAATAAATAAGCCCGAGTTCATGAATTCGCTGATTGCATATCTCTGAAAACTCTTTAGTAAAAACTTCAACAACGGATTCATTTTGTGCATCTACTTTTTGTGTTGTAAGGCCTGCTTTTTCTAAACTTGCATGTACAATTTTAAAATAGTTTATTTCATCGGGCTCATCAAAAATCTCTACAGCACTTGCTTTACTTATGTAGAAATCTGTTGTTATCAAATGCACATAATTCATGCTATTGTTTTCAAAATATCCAAACATTACCTTGTTGTATAAACGCTCTGAGTAATTTATGAAAATTGGCAAGACAACTAATAATAACAGAGGCAACCATTTTTTTGTTGCAAGCTTTTTTTGATATCCAATATAAATCCCTAGTGCCATAAATACAGGAACAATGACTATGAATTGTCCTTTAGTTAAAATGAGAAAATATAAGGGAATAAGACTTTTTAGTAGTGATTTGATATTAAGAGCTGCAAAGGCGTTAAACCCTAAAGCAAACACGATTAAAAGCAAAGGGTGGCTCAATGCTTCGGAAAGCACGGCTCCCGAAGTGTAATTAAAATAGATGCTAGGGGATAATACTATAAATTGGAGTACGACGGTCTCTACTGGATGAAGGTGGAATTGTTTTGCAATGATTTTTAAGAGATAATGCACAGCAAATACAAGTACTAAAAACTGAATACAAATAAGCGGCCAGATATAATTATCTCCAAATAGAGTCGTAAATAGTTTTAAAAACAAAACATATAGAGGAGACCGGTTCAAAGACATCTCTAGAAAAGCAAAACTATCTGGGTGGTAAAAAGGGCCTTTAATAGCGCCAATGCATCCAATAATCAAATACATTATAAGACGGGTATTTTTTGCACTAAATAACGCTAGATTTTTAATTTTGCTCAAAGAAATATTTTCTACAAATTTAATGATATTTACTTAGTAATTATGGGATTTATTGATTTTGTAGATCAATATAATAAAACCTTTGGTCAGTTAAACAACACGCTATGAAGATACCGCCCTGGCATTAGCGTAAACAGTCCAGCTAGGGAGAGACCTGTCCAGTACAGTAGTTTCAAAGAGCGTTTGTGGCGTTGTATGTTTCCGTTTTTAACAGCAATTAGACTGCGAGGAACCGTCCAAATAGTCAGAAAGCTTAACAGGTGAATCCACCCAAAATGATTCAGAAATGTAGGGCCAACATAGGCTTTCAAAAACAAGGATACGATCGAGGAGAAAAAGATAAGAACCATATAAATATAGCCAACTTTTTTATGGAAAACACCGCCTTTTCCTGAAACGACAATAAGATAAAACCCTAACGGAAGGCAGGGCGCGATGGTGTATAAATGGAGATCTCTTATAAATTCATACATACCTAAAGCTTTAAGTCTTGATAATTTTTCAAATTTGTAAAATGATCGTCAAACGCCTTAAGCCCTGCTTTTGTGATCGAACAACTCGTTTTTGGGTAGTTGTTTTCAAAGCGTTTATCAATTGATATGTATCCGCTTTCTTTTAATTTTTTTAGCTGCACACTCAGATTCCCCTGCGTAGTTTCGGTAATTTGTTTCAAATAATTAAAATCGCAATTTTCCACTTTTGCCAACACTGCCACAATCATCAGCCGGGTGGGGTTTATCAGTAATTTATCTAAGGGACTAAACATTTGATTTGCTGTAATAAAGTGCAATTCCGGGAACAAGCAGCCCTAAAACGGAGGCGATGCCATTTATTAATAACCAAGATCCATTTGGGCTGTAACTGCATAAGACGCTACAAACAATAACAGAAACCCCTCCAATAGTAAAGGGTTTGAAACGAATTAAAAGGCCTGTTATAAGGATCATGACACCAAGTAAGAATAAAATAGACTCTGTAGGGTTTTGTTGTTTTTGTATTGAAATAAAGACTAAAAGTATCCAAGCCAGATTAAAAATGCCCCAGATGATTTTAAGCGCGCGTCCGATATGGGTTTCATAGCCCGTCTTTTTACGTTTTTTAATATTATAAAGGACTGTAACTACCATCCCAAGCACTGGAATTAACACCCAATAGAGTAGGGTTGAATAGGAGCTTTGCTGGACAATTTCAGGGAAGCTGTAGTGAAAAAAGCTCAAGACTGCAATCAATGTACCCCACATAATAAAGCTAAAGGAGCTTGATTTTAAGTTTTCTTTTGTTTTATTAATGGTGTCATTAATAAGTTGAATTTGTTCGTGTGTTTTCATAATTATAAGATTTAGAACAGCAAATATAAACTAGTTTATATTATAA
>Ga0209533_1002620_pt1 | contig 16219 bp, 16 predicted proteins | sample COG_04_FD_184748 | JGI IMG/M metagenome (GOLD analysis project Ga0209533, IMG submission 184748) | Pelagic Microbial community sample from North Sea - COGITO 998_met_04 (SPAdes) (version 2) | ecosystem: Environmental > Aquatic > Marine > Neritic zone/Coastal water | place: Helgoland, sampling...
TAGCCCAGCGAAAGGCGTTGCTATCCAGTGGGCCGCCGCTGGTTAGGCCAATGGCATGATGGCCAAAGCGTCCGGTGTCTTCAATCAGGCTATAGATGCCCGGCTGGATAACCTTAAAACCAGTATTTTTATTGGCGTTCATACTCATACTCATGCTTATAAGAGCCCACCCATATCCAGATAGGTCTCTCTGTCGATGGCTTTGAAGCGCACTCGATCGCCTACCTTAACCGGCATGCTCGGCTCAGCGCTGGGGTCGAACATCAGTTCTGGGCAGAGACCAATAAGATTCCAGCCTCCCGGAGATTCTGCTGGATAGACTGCGGTTTGACGGTCGGCAATGGCGACGGCACCCCGGGGGACTTTTTGTCGTGGAGTGGCCAGCCGCGGTGCGGCAATGCGTGGGTCAAGTTCGCCGAGATAGGCAAAGCCTGGTGCAAAGCCAATGGCATAGACACGGTATTCAGATTGCTGATGAATGCTAATGACTTCTTCAGTGGAGAGGCCGGCATTGTCAGCCAGTGTTTGCAAGTCTGGTCCTGATTCGACGCTGTAGTAAACCGGCAGTGTCACCAGAGTCCCTAATTGACTGGTATCTGCCTCAATTGGTCTAGCCAGTGCATGGCGAATGGCGGCGCGCACGGCGTGGTGGTCGGTTTTAAAATGGTCGTAGATCACGAGCAGTGAAGCGTAGGAGGGTACTAGGTCGATCAGTAGTTCGCCGAGACTGGTGCGCAGCTGACCTGCGGTTGCGGCCACCTCTGAGGCGATTGACTCACTGGGGGCATCGCCAAAATAGACTATTAGGGAATTCTCTCCAGCGATGGAGATATTTTGTAGTGCATTCATTAGGAATTAATTAACTGGCGGATTTCTTGAATAGCTTTGACGCCTTCCGGGTTGTCGCCATGGACACAGAGAGAGTCGGCCTGCAGTTCAAGGCGGTGGCCACTTACGGTGGTAACAGAGCTTTCATTTTTCAGCTGCTCAACCTGGGCGAGCATTTTTTCGCGGCTGTGCACTGCTCCTTCTTTGGCCCTGGAGAGCAGGGCGCCATTGTCGTCGTAGCAGCGGTCGGCAAAGGCTTCAAAGATGACGTCGATACCAAACATCTTGGCTTCTTCTCTGTGGGTGTCAGCATCAGGTGTCGCCTGTAACATAAAGGCCAGGGGCAGATGGGATTCGGCTATGGCTTCCATAATCGCGCTACGGATATGACCGTTGGCCATCATGTCATTGTAGAGGGCGCCATGGGGTTTGACGTAGGTTACGGGCACACCGAGGTTTTGTGCCATGCCTGCAATGGCTGCGATCTGGTACTGGACTATGGCAATTATTTCGATGGCTGGCAGCTTCATTGAGCGACGGCCAAAGCCTGCCAGATCTGGGTAGCTAGGGTGTGCGCCGACAATAACATTATTGCGTTTGGCGGAGAGCAATGTCTTTTTGATGACTACTGGATCGCCGGCATGGAAACCGCAGGCGATATTGGCTTGATCTATATGGGGCATGACCTGGTCGTCTAGGCCTATGGTCCAGGCGCCGAAGCTTTCGCCGAGATCGCAATTTAATAGTAGTGTCATGTTGGTTTCCTAAATGTTTCTGCTTTGCTATTGGTCATTTGGTGCTTGCTGGGTGCGCTGAAGTATTGCATTGCCTTCCGCATCGGCTGCATGATTTGCCTTGTTGCCTGCGCTGCGGAACTCGCTATCGCTCAAACAGGTCCTCGCGCTTTACGGCAACAAGGCAAATCATAAGCGCAGCCTAATTGATGCGGAAGGCAATGCAATACTTCTTTTGAGTTACTGGTGCCATCCTGTAAGGAGATCCTTCGGCTACGCTCAGGATGACAAGTAAGGCTCAGGATGACAAGAGAGGCCTGGGACAACACACCATCCTGTCATCCTAGGCGCAGTCCAAGGATCTCCCGCCTCTGGATACCAACCTTTGCAAATCGCCCAGTCAATCAACCGTCACCGCGAGATCCGTATTTTTCAAATCCGTCACCAGCATACAGCCGGGACTGTGGGTTATACAAAAAGGTAGTTTTGCGGCTTCCAAGGCGACCTGCGGGGTTACACCACAGGCCCAGAACAGCGGCAATTCTCCTTCTTTAATGGTCACCGCATCACCGAAATCTGGGCGGCTAATATCGGCAATCCCTATATGGTCGGGATTGGCATAATGTATTGGTTCTCCATGCACAGATGGAAAGCGCTTACAAATTTCTGCAGCTCGCAATGCGTCCTCTGGGACAAATGGCCGCATACTCACAACCATCTCACCAGCAAAGGGGCCGGCGGGGGTGCAGTCTATATTGGTTCTGTACATAGGGACATTGACCGCCTCGCTGACATTGCGCACATCTAGGCCATCGGCAATCAATGCTTCTTCAAAGGAAAAGGAGCAGCCGAGCAAAAAAGCCACTAGATCATTGCGCCACAGCGGGGTGATATCCTTGACTTCGCTGACTACCTGGCCCTGTTCAAAGACCTTATAGCTTGGTATATCAGTTCGAAGATCAATATTGTCACCCAGGGACGGCAGACTAAAATCGCCGGGCTCGGAGGTGGCAATCAATGGGCAGGGTTTGGGATTGCTCTGACAAAACTGCAGAAAATCTGCGGCTGAATCTGCCGGAAGAATGACCAAATTGCACTGTACATAGCCATTGCAAAATCCAGAGGTATTGCCGCTGTGTTGGCCGCTGCGTATTTTTTGACGCAGTTGTTGTGGTGAGATTGTCTGTTCTGTGCTGGTGATGGACTTTGACATAAGCAGCTCCAAAGAGTGTCTGATGAGTCTAACAAAGCTACTGCGTTAACTCCTTAACTGTAGCTGGGTAAATCTAGCGCCAACGCTTGGCCCAAGTATCTAGCACCCGCTCTGAATACCAGTACTGGCCATAGCTGCCGTTGTAGCGGGCCAGGGCGTCGGCGAGTTGGCCTTTTTCTCTGTCGAGATAGTACTTAAGTATGGTACAGCCATAGCGCAGGTTGGTTTGTATATTGATCAGATTGTCCTCTGGACGTCCGATTTCATGTTTCCAGAAGGGCATTATTTGCATCATGCCCTGGGCTCCAGCAGAAGAGACGGCATAACTATCAAAATGACTTTCTACTTCAATTAAGGCGAGAACAATTTCAGGAGAGAGTCCGGCCCGAGAAGCTTCGCTGTGAATAAGTTTTAAAAGAGCAAGACGTTTAGTCGGCTCTTTAACCAGTCGGGCCAGTGCCGGATCCTTTTCTACGAGCCAAACTTCGGCATCGTATTGGTTGTCAAAACTATCGGCTTCGGCGGCAGCCTGTTTAAGCAGAGATAAGAGTGCTGGATCGGCTGCAGGTTTCTCAGCACAGACTGCAGCGGTTGAAATAGAGAGCAGAAGCAGGGCCACAGCAATCCACTGTGGCCATAACAAACCGCTATTTAATAATGTTCTCGGCAATAAAATCATCCAGCTTATCCATAGCTATATGTTGATTTTCTGGTTCCCGGCGGTTGCGGTATTCGACATTGCCATCGGCTAAACCACGGTCGCCAATAACGATTCGATGGGGAATGCCAATGAGTTCGATATCCGCCAACATGCCGCCGAGACGGGCTTTGGGCTCATCCATAAACAGTACTTCACAACCGGCGCTTACCAACTTGTTATAGAGCGCCGTACAGGTCTCTGCAACTAACTCAGATTTGTGCATATTGATCGGTACTATAGCCACCTGAAATGGAGCGATAGACTCTGGCCAGATAATGCCATTGTCATCGTGATTCTGTTCTATGGCGGCGGCAACAATGCGACTCACACCTATACCATAGCAGCCCATGGACATAGCACGGTCTTTACCGTTTTCGTCCAGCACTGTGGCTTTCATGGCTTCACTGTATTTGGTGCCGAGCTGGAAAATATGGCCCACTTCAATACCGCGCTTAATTTCCAATACGCCTCTGCCATCAGGGCTTGGATCGCCTGAGATTACATTGCGAATATCGGCTACGGTGAATTCGCCGCAGTCTCGCTGCCAGTTAACACCAGTGAGATGATAGCCGTCGCGGTTGGCGCCACAGACAAAGTCGCTGAGTTGAGCGGCCCAGTGGTCTACCACGATGGGCAGATTGAGATTCACCGGACCAATGGATCCCGGAGAACAGTTCAAGGTGCTTTTAATCTGTTCTTCAGTGGCAAAAGTCACTTCGGTTTGCAAACCTAAGGCGCGCTGTGCTTTTACTTCATTGAGCTCATGATCGCCGCGGATCATTAGGCCGTAGAGTTGGGTTTTTCCCTCTGCATCTTCGGCGCTAACAATCAGGGCCTTGAGGGTTTTCTCAGCGCTGGTGTCGATAAATTCACAGAGCTGTTTAATCGTGTGCACGCCGGGGGTGGCCAGTTCGGCCATTTCTTCGGTGGCGGGCAGGGCAGCTTCGCTGGGTGCCAGGGCGTCGGCTTTTTCTATATTGGCGGCGTAATCACTCTCACTGGAAAAGACGATAGCATCTTCCCCGGAGTCGGCGAGCACATGAAATTCATGGGAGACGCTGCCGCCGATGCTGCCGGTGTCGGCCAGTACCGCGCGATAGACTAGGCCGGTACGATCGAAAATCGTCGAGTAGGTTTGGTACATCAGGTCATAGGTCTCTTGCAGAGAGGCGCTATCAATATGGAAGGAGTAGGCATCCTTCATGCAAAACTCTCTGGTGCGCATGACACCAAAGCGGGGACGGCGCTCATCGCGAAACTTGGTTTGGATTTGATAGAAGTTTGCCGGCAGTTGCTTATAGCTGCGAATTTCATTGCGCACTATGTCGGTAATTACTTCTTCATGAGTGGGTCCGAGGCAGAACTCGCGACCATGACGATCTTGGATACGCAGTAATTCAGGACCAAACTGACCCCAGCGTCCAGATTCCTCCCAGAGATCTGCGGGCTGTACCACGGGCATCATTACTTCTAAGGCACCAGACTTGTCCATCTCTTGACGGACAATGGCTTCGACTTTGCGAAACACACGCAGACCAAGAGGCAGCCAGGAGTATAGTCCAGAGGCAACTTTGCGGATCATACCGGCGCGCAGCATCAATTGATGGCTGATCACTTCGGCATCGGCGGGAGATTCTTTTTTTGTTGAAATCAGGTATTGGCTGGCGCGCATGGTTTCTCTTACACTGCTGGTCGGTTGGATTAGGCGGCCATTTTACGGCCCTGAGCTGTCGACGTATAGAGAGTAAGCAGAGATGAGGACAAAATGTTTCAATTAGATCACCGATTAGAAGCGGATACGCAGTTACTAGGCGCTTTTCCATTGAGCTTATTACTGCTCAGTAAAGACGCCAATTATCCCTGGTGTATTTTGGTGCCTAAGCGCGAAGGCATGCGTGAGATCTATCAGCTCAATAAGACCGATCGACAGCAGCTGTTAGATGAGTCCTGTCTGCTGGCCGAGACATTATCCGATTTATTCGGGGCAGACAAAATCAACGTGGCGACCATAGGCAATAGGGTTCCGCAGCTGCATATGCACCATGTGGTGCGATTTGAGAACGACGCCGCTTGGCCCGGACCTGTCTGGGGAGCGGCGGCTGCAGCGGCCTATCCGCCACAGCTGTTCAGTGAAACAGCTGCGAGTATTGTCGCTGCGCTTGCACCATTGGGCCTGCAAACTGAACAGGCCTGATAGGAGTCAGATGTGGCTGCTACTGGGCCATATCTTTTAGGCCTTTTAAGGCATGGACTTTTACTGCCACTGATGCAGGGCGTGCTTTAAAGGTGGTCTCTTTGCCTGTGAAGGGGTTAATACCTTTATAGGCTTTCTTGGCAGGACGCTTAACGGTGTGGATTTTAATCAGGCCAGCAAGTACAAATTCACCCACTGAGCGCTTCTTAACATGGCGTTCCACCAGAGTGGCCAGTTCAGTGAGCAGTGTGTTGACCTGCTTGCGAGTCAGATCCGAGTTGGCGGCCAGTTCACTAATAATTTGAGTCTTGCTATAGCGTTCTCGCACAGCAGTGACTTTTTTGCTGGGAGCTGCAGCTTTCTTTGCAGATGCTTTCTTTACAGATGCTTTTTTTGCAGCAACTTTCTTAGGGGCTTTTTTCACAGCCGCTTTTTTTCCACTAGTGGTTTTTTTAGCAGCGGATAGAGTTTTTTGCACAGCCGGTTTTTTAGCCTTTTTCGCAGTTGAGGTTGCTTTCGCAGATCCTTTCTTAACAGCCATCACATTTTCCTTTATAAATGTAAGTCATATTTCATCCCTGCTGTATTGCGACAAGCAGCCAACAGAGCCTCGCAATCATTTATAGCCGCTGTTTTCCTGATATGCCAAAAATGGCAATGTTTTTCGTGTTTTTTTAATCTCCGGCGGGCCCAGCTCATCTGCGGGCATTCTACAAGTGCTAGCGCTGGGGTATAATGCGGCGCTTTTTCAGCGCGGCAGTTACCAGTGAAGGCCATCTCAACTGTCTGCAGCTTCTGGATAAGTGTAATTTTACCGTCTTACAGTGTTAGGAATCAGATCTATGCCCATATATGACTATCGCTGCGCAGCCTGTGACCATGAGCTCGAAGCGATACAAAAAATAAGTGATGACAAGCTGGTGGATTGCCCAGCCTGTGCAAAGCCTGAGTTAAAAAAGCAACTTTCCGCCGCGGGCTTTCGCCTCAGTGGAAGTGGTTGGTATGAAACCGACTTTAAAACCGGCAATAAAAAGAATCTTAGCGAAAGTGGTGGCAGTTCCAAGACATCCACCACGGATGCCAGTAGCTCTTAAATAGAAACGTATTAGAGAGCTCATTTAAATTTAACCAAAGCAAATTTGAGTAGGGAAAGACAACAGATGTATCGATCTAACTATTGTGGGTTATTTACCAGTGAACATATTGATCAAGAAGTAACCCTCTGCGGTTGGGTGGATCGTCGCCGTGATCACGGTGGTGTTATCTTTGTTGATCTGCGCGATCGCGAAGGTATTGTTCAGGTGGTATTCGATCCCGACGCCGGTGAGTTCTTTGAGCAGGCCGACAGCGTTCGCTCTGAATATGTACTCAAGGTCACAGGCATAGTTCGCGCCCGCAGTGCTGCAACAGTGAATAGCAATATGGCCACTGGTGAAATTGAAGTCTATGGCACTGCCATGGAAATCCTCAATAGCGCCGTTACACCGCCGTTCCAGTTAGATGACCATGTCACCGTTGGTGAAGATGTCAGGCTCAAGTATCGGTATATGGATTTGCGTCGCAAGGAAATGCAAAACAGCCTGCGCTTCCGCTCTAAGATCAGTTCATCGATCCGCAATTACCTTGTGGACGATGGATTTTTAGATATAGAAACCCCGATCATGACCAGGGCCACCCCCGAGGGTGCGCGAGATTATTTGATTCCTTCGCGAACGCACCCCGGGCAGTTTTTTGCTATGCCTCAGTCGCCACAGTTATTTAAACAGTTGTTGATGGTTGCCGGATTTGATCGCTACTACCAAATTGCCAAGTGTTTTCGCGATGAAGACCTGCGCGCTGATCGTCAGCCAGAATTTACTCAGATTGATATAGAGGCCTCTTTTGTCGATGAAGAGGACATTATGTCCACTACCGAAACCATGATTCGCGGCGTCTTCTCTGAGCATATGGGCGTTGATTTCGAAAGCTTTCCGCGCATGACCTATGCCGATGCCATGCATAGATACGGTTCAGATAAGCCGGATTTACGCATTCCCTTGGAACTGGTTGAGATCAAAGATCTGCTCAAAGACATTGAATTTAAAGTCTTTGCCGGTCCAGCCAACGACCCAGCCTGTCGAGTCACTGCACTTAAAGTGCCAGGCGGCGCTGAAATTTCTCGCAAGAAGATCGATGAGTACACCAAGTTTGTCAGTATTTATGGCGCTAAAGGTCTTGCTTGGATAAAGGTCAACGCCATTGAAAATGGTATAGAAGGACTGCAGTCGCCGATTATTAAATTCCTCGGCGATGAGGTCACAATGAATATTATGCAGCGCCTGGATGCCAAGAATGGCGATATCGTCTTCTTTGGTGCCGACAAGTCTTCGATTGTTTCCGAGGCACTGGGTGCCCTGCGCTGCAAAGTCGGCGCGGATTTGGATCTCTATACCTGTGCCTGGGCACCGATGTGGGTGATTGAATTCCCCATGTTTGAAACTACTGACTCTGGTGCACTAACGCCGTTGCACCATCCCTTTACCGCGCCTTCCTGCAGCGAAGAAGAGCTCAGGGCCAACCCCGGTGAAGCTCTGTCGCGCGCCTACGATATGGTTCTCAACGGTTGTGAGTTGGGCGGTGGTTCGATTCGTATCCACGATCAGAATATGCAGCAGACAGTCTTTGATGTGTTGGGTATTAATGCAGAAGAGCAGCGCGAAAAGTTTGGCTTCCTGCTCGACGCCCTTAAGCATGGCGCTCCCCCGCACGGTGGTCTAGCCTTTGGACTCGATCGCCTGATGATGTTGATGACCGGCGCTGATTCTATTCGCGATGTGATTGCCTTCCCGAAAACACAGTCTGCTGCCTGCCTACTTACTGATGCACCTGGTGTGGTAGATAACAACCAGCTGCGAGACCTGAGTATTAAGCTGCGCACTAAAGAGCAGCCCAGTGCTTAATCTTATAGGCTAGGGCACAGATTGAGACTTTTGTCGCGCTGTTAACTTGGATTGCCAGCCTGTAGGATATTGCGGGCTGGTATTAAATGTTATCAGAAGATGCTTTGAAGATTAGGACGGTGTAGAGCTGCGCAGCAGTTCTGCACCAACGCAGAGATTCCGAATCTTGTGCTAGAGCAATTGCTCAGGCGCATGGGTCGGGTTTAAAGAAGTAGTAGGATTGATAAATACTATAAACTCAAGCGAGTAATCAGAAGAGGAAACAGCGATGAAAGTTATTAAAAAAACAAAAGAATACACAGTTTATCAAAAGGGCTCTGGTCGTTTTGCAGTTAAGAACAGCGAGCATAACTGGGTTAATGGCGACGACAAAGTCGCAATTTTGCAGGCCCATGGGCTGGTTAAAACCGCCGCGCCAGCTCCAGCACCAGTGGTCGAAGAAATTGTAGAGGCTGCTCCTGAAGTAGTTGAAGAAGCTGCGCCTGAAGTCGTTGCAGAGCCCGTAATAGACGAGCCCGCAGCAGAAGAGCCTGTAGCAGAAGAGCCTGTAGCAGAAGAGCCTGTAGCTGAAGCTCCCGCTGAAGAAAAAGCACCGGCCAAAAAAGCGGCTCCCAAGGCAAAGGCCAAAGCGGCTCCCAAGGCTAAAGCTGCACCAAAGGCCAAAGCGGCTGCAAAAGCCAAGGCCGCACCAAAAGCCAAAGCTGCACCGAAAAAAGCCAAAGCAGAAGCTAAAACTGACGACTAAACGCGTCGGTGTAGAACAGGCCCTCCGGCGTTATGCCAGAGGGCTTTTTTTTATTTCTTTTTTCACTTCTTATTTCGACCTTTTAGATCTTAGTTTACAGAGCTCTTTATCTGCTGCTGTTTCCCCTGAGGTTGTTCTGTGTCAGGTAAACCTAATTCAAGTGCAGTCTGCTAAGCGCCCTGCAACAGTTCACTAGATATCTTCTCTGCGGTTCACTACTTTTATAGCATCAACTCGGAATAAGGTAGAGCTATGAATAGCAGATGGATTTGGATCGCGGCATTCAGTTTCCTGGCCGCCCTTATTTACTTTTTTTCACGACCGCAACTACCAGAGGTGCACTTGGTTGAGCTCTCAATGGGATTAGTTGAGAGCAGTGTTTCCAATACCCGCGCGGGAACTGTCGAAGCCTGTCAGCGCTCCAAACTGTCACTGCCCATAGGTGGTCAGATCGCTAAGCTCCATGTGGACGAAGGCGAAGAGGTAGTAGCGGGGCAGTTGCTTATGTCACTGTGGAATGAGGATCGCGCGGCTCAGGTGGAACAGGCCAAGGCAATCGCCAGCTCTATGGACAAAGAGCGCCAGAGTATCTGCATTGCCAGCGCCTCAGATGCCAGGGAGTCGCAACGCCTGCTGGCACTGGTTGAAAAGAATCTGGTTTCCTCCGAGCGCGCCGATCTGGCCCTGGCCAAATCCAATGCCAGTGCCGCAGCCTGTGAGGCGGCTAAGGCAAGAGTAGGGCAGGCAAAAGCCAGTGTGAAATTGGCTGAGGCGGTACTGGCTCAGACTTATCTCCACGCTCCCTTTGCTGGACGGGTCGCCGAAGTGACCGGCGAGCTAGGGGAGTTTTCCACTCCCTCGCCCCCAGGGGTTCAGACCCCTCCGGCTATCGACTTACTCACCGATGACTGTCATTACATCAGCGCCCCCATAGATGAAGTGGATGCCTCACAGATCGCCATAGGCATGCCAGTGCGAGTCACCATGGATGCGTTTCGCCAGCGTAATTTCCCAGCTAAAGTGCGGCGTATTTCCACCTATGTATTGGATCTGGAAAAGCAGGCGCGGACAGTTGCAGTGGAGGCTGAACTGGATGCTGATCAGCAGATGCCGCTTTTATTGGCTGGCTATAGCGCCGATATGGAAATTGTTTTGCAGGCCAAAAGCTCAGCTTTAAGAGTGCCCACAGAACTACTGGTCGATGAACGATTTGTACTTTTGGTCAATCAAGATAATCGTATCGAACGCCGAGAGTTGGAGCTGGGATTGTCCAACTGGCATTTCAGTGAGGTTGTCAGCGGTGCCCAACAGGGTGACAAGATTATTGGCAATATAGGCACTCAGGGATTGGTTGAAGGGGCTGAGGTCCGGGTAGTAGACGGGCCATGATCAAACTGGAGGCGATTAATAAAACCTATCAGGTTGGGGGTTCCCCCTTGCGGGCTCTGCGGGATGTGAGTTTGCAGATAGGATCAGGAGAGTATCTCAGTGTTATGGGCCCCTCGGGTTCAGGGAAGTCGACACTGTTAAATATGATTGGCCTGCTTGATCGCCCGGACTCTGGGCGCTATTGGTTTGATCAGGTGGCCACCGAAGAACTCAATGAAGAGCGCCGCGCCCATTTGCGCGGTGAAAATATCGGTTTTATCTTTCAATCCTTTCATCTGATAAATCGACTCAGCGCGTTTGAAAACGTTGAACTGCCGATGATGCTTGCCGGCCAGCCCCTAAAGCAGCGCCGCAGTGCCGTGGCCGATGTGCTGGCTATGGTGGGTCTCTCTCAGCGCGCCTCCCACAAACCTAATCAATTGTCTGGAGGGCAATTGCAGAGGGTGGCTATAGCTAGGGCTATTGTGATGCGACCAAGACTGTTGCTGGCCGATGAGCCAACAGGAAATCTCGATTCTAAATCAGGTGGTGAAGTTATCGATGTGCTGGAGAAGCTCAATCAGGACGGTATTACTTTAATCACCGTGACTCATGACCAGCAGCTTGGCGATCGAGCCAGACGCCATATCCGCATGGTCGATGGATCGATCCATAGTGATCAGACTACTTATGAAAATGGTCATGTAAATGATCACAGGAAAACGCAAAAGAGTCGTGATGAGAGTATCTGACCAGTTTAGTTTTAATCGGCAAATATTTTTGCGCCACAAAGTGCGCACCGGATTATTGCTCTTGGCGGTGGCCATAGGTGTGGCCTCGGTGATTCTGTTGACCAGTCTGGGTGAGGGCGCTCGCGGTTATGTGGATCGCGAGTTCTCAGCACTGGGCAATCGCATTTTAATTGTGCTTCCGGGACGCAAGGAAACCACCGGTGGCGGTCCTCCTATCTATGGCGCTGCCCCGCGGGATCTGACCCTTGAAGATGCCAACGCCCTGGGGCGAATTCCAGGGGTACTGGCAGTGGCGCCTATTATTGCCGGAACTACCACAGTGGCCCATTCCAGTCGCTCCAGAGAGGTTATTACTCTGGGCAGCAGCGACAAATTTTTTGCCGTGCGTCAGCTAGAAGTGGGTGTCGGCAGAATTCTCAGTCCACGCTCCCGCTCAGAACCTCTGGCGGTCTGTGTGTTGGGAATCAAAGTTAAACGGGAACTGTTTGGTAACAGTCGTGCCCTGGGTGAATGGGTGCGAGTTGGTGATCGGCGCATGCGAGTTATCGGCGTACTCGAAGAGCGCGGTGAATCTCTGGGCCTGGATATGCGGGATATGCTGTTGATTCCGGTGCGCACCGCTGAGCAGTTATTTGATTCTCCGAGCCTATATCGCATTCTGCTGGATATAGCCCCCAGTGCCGACAGTGACAAAATCCAAGAAAAAATCCTCAAGCTTATTCGCAGTCGTCACGATGGTGAGGAAGATGTCACTGTGATCAGCCAGGATTCCATGCTCGCTGCCTTTGATAATATTCTCGCCACACTGACCATGGCCATAGCGGCAATCTCTTCTATTAGCCTGCTGGTGGCCGGTATTCTGATTATGAACATTAGTCTGATTTCCGTGAGTCAGCGGCGTCAGGAGATAGGCTTGTTAAAGGCCATAGGTGCTAGCAGTCGCCAAATTAAACAGTTGTTTATTGGCGAATCCCTGCTGCTGATCTCCATGGGCTCGGCCCTGGGTATTGGCTTTGCCTTTGCTCTGATTACTATTCTTGCAGGCCTCTGGCCGAGCTTTCCTCTACAGCCGCCTAACTGGGCCGTGCCCGCCGCACTGGTAGTGGCCTTTGGTACTGGTCTGGTGTTTTCAATTATGCCGGCCAAACGCGCCGCAGCACTGGATCCGGTGCTGGCACTGAGAGGGCTGCAGTAATGAATTTTCGCGATAGCAGTAGCTGGGTCTTTCGAGCACTGTGGATGCAGCGCACCAGAACCTTGCTGACCATTGTCGGTTTCTCTATTGGTATTGCGGCAATGGTCGTGCTCAGTGCTCTTGGGGAGGGCCTGCGGGTTTTTGTACTCAATGAGTTCACTCAATTTGGCAGTCATATTATCGCGGTAAACCCAGGGAAAACTGAAACCTTTGGTGTCGGCGGCCTACTTAACACTACCAGGCCACTGTCCCTAAATGACGCCACGGCTATCAGTCAGCTACCCAATGTGGAAGAGGTAGTGCCCCTGGTAATGGGCAATGCCAAGGTTAAGCACAATCAGCGAGCGCGCTATACAGATGTGGCCGGTGTCGGTGGCGCCGCGGACAAAGCATGGAATTTGGAGATCGCTCAGGGGCGCTTTTTGCCTGCCGATGATTTACAGCGGGCCAGGGCTCTGGTGGTCTTGGGCAGCAAAGTTAAAACTGAGCTGTTCGGTGGGGTCAATCCGGTGGGCCGTTTTGTGCGCATTGGCAGCGAGCGCTATCGGGTGATTGGGGTGGTTGCGCCTAAGGGTGAATTTCTCGGTACAGATCTCGACGATATGGTATTTATTCCCGCAGGCAAAGGCATGCAGCTGTTTAACCGTCAGAGCCTAATGGAGATCGATATCTTTTTTAACCCCAGATCCACCAGTGAGGCCATGGCCGACAAGATCAGCCAGCTGTTAATTGAGCGCCATGGTTTTGAGGACTTTACTCTGATAACCCAGGATCAGGTATTGGTCACCATGGACAATATTCTCAGTATTCTCACCTTTGCTGGGGCTGGATTGGGGGCTATCTCCCTGTTGGTGGGCGCTGTGGGGATCACTACTATTTTGATGATTACTGTCACTGAACGTACTGCTGAGGTTGGGCTACTGCGTGCCCTGGGTGGCACCACCCTGACGGTGCGTATGCTGTTTTTGGGGGAGGCCCTGGTGCTAGGTCTGATTGGCGGTATCTGTGGGGTGCTGTTGGTGGCCTTTTTGTTGCTACTTATATACCTGTTTGTGCCAGGTTTGCCTGTAGCCCTGAGCCCAACCATAGTGCTAGGTGCTCTGGGAATATCTATGATTATTGGTCTGCTGGCCGGCAGTCAGCCGGCTGCCAGCGCCGCCAAAATGACACCTATAGATGCTCTGCGAGCTGAATAGTTAGGCCTGAACAATTCGGCACTTAATAAATCTATCGCGGTTGCAGACGACCTATAGTTGTTGACTCCCAGACAGGGGATTGCAACACTCTGCGGCGTTATCCCCAAACCCATAAAAGCAATAGAACCATATGACCCGAATAATTGGCATAGACCCAGGATCGCGACGCACCGGCTACGGGATAGTTGATGCTGTGGCGGGCAAAGTGAGTTATGTCACCAGTGGTATTATTCGTCTGCCTGAGGGCTCACTTCCCGAGCGCTTAGATATTATTTTCAAAGGTGTTAGCCAGCTTGTTGAGCAGTATGGGCCCGAGGAAATGGGTATAGAAGAGGTGTTTTTATCTCACAATGCCAGCTCCGCGCTAAAGCTAGGTCAAGCGCGAGGTGCGGCAATTGTTGCCGGGGTCAATGCCGGACTCTCGGTGGGCGAGTACTCTGCACGCAGTATTAAATTGGCGGTAGTGGGTACTGGCGGTGCAGACAAATCTCAAGTGCAGATGATGATTGTGCAGCTACTCAAACTTTCAAGTGCGCCAGCGGAAGATGCCGCCGATGCACTGGCGGTGGCACTCTGTCACGCCCAGACCTCCAGAGCACTGGCAGCAACCGGCGCCAGTGGCTACGCCCGCGGGCGACTTAAATAAACCAACTGAGGATTTATAGCGATAATGATTGGACGACTTCAGGGTAAGGTAATTGAAAAACAGGCACCGGATCTATTGATCGATGTGCAGGGCTTGGGCTACGAGGTGCTGGTGTCACTGAACACTTTCTTTGGTATTCCGGCAGTGGGCGAGGCGGTCACTCTGCACACGCACTTTGTGGTGCGCGAGGATGTCCAGCAACTCTACGGCTTTGGCACCCAATCTGAGCGGCAACTGTTTCGCTACCTTATAAAGGTCAATGGCGTAGGCCCAAAAATGGCTCTGGCGATTCTGTCGGGCATGTCGGCCAATGACTTTGCCATCTGTGTGCACAATAACGATATAGCCACCTTAGTGAAGCTACCCGGAGTGGGCAAAAAGACCGCCGAGCGTCTATTAATCGAAATGCGCGATAAGATCGGCGATGTGGATGCCACAGCTGCAGGTTCTGCCGCCGGTGCTCAGGTGGCCAAGCCAGATATTTCTCAGGAAGCTGAAAGTGCCTTGATCGCCCTGGGTTATAAGCCCACAGATGCAGCGAAAATCATTAGTCGCGTGGCCAGCGAATCGGTCAGCGATGCCGGCGAGTTGATTCGTCTGGCGCTTAAAAGTATGGGCTCTTAGGTGCAGCGTTAATCACAATAAACCTCCGGCCCGCTAGTGAAAAACTCTAACCATCAATGTATGCTACAGGGCAAAACCACCATGGTGTCAGATGATAGAGCCCGACCGCATAATATCCCCCGAGATGTCTGTTGCCGAAGAGCGTTTTGATCGCGCACTGCGTCCGGTAAGCCTAAAAGATTATGTCGGTCAGCCAGTTGTGGTCGAACAGTTGGGTATCTTTATCGAAGCCGCGCGCAAGCGCAGCGAACCCCTAGATCACACTCTTGTCTTTGGTCCTCCCGGGCTGGGTAAAACCACTCTCGCGCATATTATTGCCAATGAGATGCAGGTGGCGCTTAAAACCACCTCTGGACCGGTTCTGGAAAAAGCCGGCGATCTCGCCGCGCTGTTAACCAATCTTGAGCCAGGTGATGTGCTATTTATCGATGAGATACACCGCCTCAGTCCTGTGGTGGAAGAAATTCTCTATCCGGCCATGGAAGACTACCAGCTGGATATTGTTATCGGCGAAGGCCCAGCGGCACGCTCGATTAAACTGGATCTACCGCCCTTTACTTTAGTTGGCGCTACCACCAGAGCCGGACTGCTTACCGCGCCACTTCGCGACCGCTTTGGCATTGTCCAGCGTCTGGAATTTTATTCAGAAGCAGATCTCACCAGTATTGTTGTCCGTGCCAGCGCAATCTTAAATGTCTCAATAGATGCCAAGGGCGCCGGTGAAATTGCCCGCCGCTCTCGGGGTACCCCGCGTATAGCCAATCGCCTATTGCGCCGAGTGCGGGACTATGCCGAAGTCAAAGGTGATGGATCGATTAGCGCAGAAATTGCCGATGCAGCTCTCAATATGCTGGCCGTGGATCAGCGCGGCTTTGATCATCAGGATCGCCGCTTGCTACTCACCCTGATGGAAAAATTTGAAGGGGGCCCAGTGGGTGTCGACAGCCTTGCCGCAGCAATGAGTGAAGAGCGAGGTACTATTGAGGATGTGTTGGAACCCTATTTAATTCAGCAGGGCTATCTGATGCGAACCTCCCGCGGTCGTATGGCAACCCGCATGGCCTATGAGTATTTTGGTTTGCAGG
>Ga0209533_1002629_pt1 | contig 16186 bp, 17 predicted proteins | sample COG_04_FD_184748 | JGI IMG/M metagenome (GOLD analysis project Ga0209533, IMG submission 184748) | Pelagic Microbial community sample from North Sea - COGITO 998_met_04 (SPAdes) (version 2) | ecosystem: Environmental > Aquatic > Marine > Neritic zone/Coastal water | place: Helgoland, sampling...
TACCGCCTGAACGTCTAACATTTCTAAGATTTCTCCCCGGACTGGCCCGCTTTTACAGCGGGTCTTTTTTTGGTTGCGACGCTGTTGCACCGCGCTACCATAAGTCATGAAAAAATTTATTCTCTACGCCATCTATTCCATCTTACTGATCCTCTTTGTCTGCTGTCTCGCACTTTGGGCCAGCGTCAAAATCCGCGAAACAGAACAGCTCGCGGATATTTTGCCCGAAAACGGAATGCGCGTTGCAACCCCGCTTGGCACTGTCCACGTCACGCCAACAGGTGAAAAAACCGCGACCCCTGTTTTACTGATCCACGGCACTGGCAGTTGGGGTGGGTACTGGCAAGAAACCGCAGATATTTTATCCAAAAACAACTACTTCGCCCTCGCGCTTGATGTTCCACCGTTCGGCTATTCAGACCACGCCGCAGATCGTGATTATGGCCGTGTGAAACAAGCAAACCGCATCCTCGCCGCGGTAAAAGCGATGGAAACTAAACCCATCGTGGTCGCACATTCTTTTGGCGCATCCGTCGCGCTTGAAACCGTCATGCGCGCGCCAGACCAATTCGCAGGCCTCGTCATTGTCTCTGGCGCTGTCGGCCTAAACGCCCATGAAACTGGCCCCGATAAGCTGCCGTTGTTTGCCACCAGCAAATACGTCCGTCGCGCAGGCGTGGCACTGACATCGACAAATCCGTTGATGACAGAAAACCTGATCCGCTCCTTTATTTACGACAAATCGCTCGACGTTTCGAAATACGCCGCTGTCCTGCAACAACCCACCAATCGCAAAGGCACAACCGCCGCCCACGCAGATTGGATTGTCGATCTGCTGGTTCCGCCAAAAGATGCGCTCAGCACCCGTGAACCCGAAATTGCGAAATTCACCCTACCCACCGCCCTCATCTGGGGCGACAAAGACGAGGTCGCACCCCTAGAGGTCGGCCAAACGCTCAACTCCCTTATCGCAGGATCAACGCTCGACGTGATGCCAGATATCGGCCACATCCCGCAAATCGAACACTCCGATCTGTTCCACAAACATCTGCTCCAGGCTTTATCGCAGATTTCGGGTGGCGCGGATTAAGGCCATCCGCTATCTTTGCGAAAAACATAAGGGCCGAGCACATGCCAACCACAGTCTGCACATGGAACATAAACTCTGTTCGTTTGCGCGAACCCATTGTTATACAACTGTTAAAAGATGAACAACCCGATGTTTTGTGCCTGCAAGAATGCAAAAGCCCGACCGAGCTGATCCCAACAGAAAACTTCGCCGCCATAGGCTACCCGCACATGGTTGCACGGGGTCAAAAGGGCTATAACGGCGTCGCGATCTTGTCCAAACACCCTCTCAAAGACATGGGTCATCGCGATTTTTGCGAAAAGGGCGACGCGCGTCACGTCTCAGCGCAACTTCCGAACGGTATGACAATCCAGAATTTTTACGTCCCAGCAGGCGGCGATGTTGCCGACCGCGATGTAAACGAAAAATTCGGTCATAAAATGGATTTCTTGGCGGAAATGCGCGATTGGTTCGCTGCCGAAGCCCCAAAAAAATCCGTGCTTGTCGGCGATTTAAACATCGCACCGCGTGAAGATGATGTTTGGGATCACAAAAAACTGCTCAAGGTCGTGTCGCACACCCCGATGGAGGTTGAAGCCCTGAGCGAGACCCAAAATGCGGGTAAATGGGTCGATGTCACACGCCAAGATATCGCGACAGGCAAACTATACACTTGGTGGTCCTACCGCGCGCGCGATTGGGACACGGCAGACAAGGGCCGTCGCCTTGATCACATCTGGGCCACACCCGATATTTCGGGAACAGCCAATTCATCCCGCGTCTTACGCGAAGCACGGGGCTGGGAAAAACCCAGCGACCACGCACCTTTATTCGCGACATTTGATGTAGACTAATACAAAGGGGATTTTCATGAACCTCATTACCAAACGCGCCCTCCTTCTTGGATCTGGCGCCCTGATCGGCGGTTATTTTGGCGCCAAACTAGGGCCGAAAACCCCGTTCTTGATGGAACGACATCGCTGCAACCCACCGCAGCGGCCAACACCTTAAACGATGCGAGCGGCCTGTCAGAAACGCCGATCCACAAGCATATCATCATCAAACAAGACCCCGATCAGGGGCTAATCAGCATCCTGCGCGATGAATTAAAGGCCGCAAAATCCGATGGCCGCCCGGTCAGCCTCTCCGCCGCCCGCCACTCAATGGGTGGCCAATCCATCCCCCGCGCAGGCCATGCCATAACCTTGGAAACCGATTTCTTCGAACCAGACACCGCAAACAGCACCTTTCGTTGCTCCTCTGGCTTACGCTGGGACAGTGCATTAAAACAAATGGACGCTATAGGTTTCGGTCCTAAGGTCATGCAATCCAACAATGATTTCGGAATTGCCTCCACGTTTTGCGTCAACGCACACGGCTGGCCGGTTCCGTATTCCGCGATGGGCAGCACCACGCGCAGTTTCAAAATGCTGATGCACGACGGCGAGCACGTCACCTGTTCACGCGATGAAAACGCTGACCTGTTCAACCTCACGATGGGTGGCTACGGGCTCACGGGTTTGATCACCGAAATGAATGTCGAAATGGTCCCCAACGCGCGTCTTTTACCGACATTTGTGGAAATGCCGGGCCGTGATTTTGGTCTTAAATTTGTCGAGGCGCTGAAAGACCCAACCGTTCAGATGGGCTATGGTCGCATGAACGTCGACAAACGCGATTTCTTCGACAACGCACTGATGATCACCTATCGCCCCACCGAAAACCAAGACGATCTACCCCCTGCGAGCGGATCTGGTTTTGTGTCCAAAGTTGCGCGTAATCTTTTCCGCGCGCAACTTGGCCATGAAAGCGTGAAACGGCGGCGTTGGTGGGTTGAAACCGATCTGCAGGCTAAGCTGACAGCAGGCGAAGTGACCCGCAACAGCCTGATCAACGAACCCGTCGTTACCCTTGATGACCGCGATCCAACCCGCACCGATATCCTGCACGAATATTTCATCGAACCCAGCCGTTTTGCTGAATGGGTTGATCTGTGTAAGCGTGTGATTCCAGGGTCTTACCAAGAACTCCTCAACATAACTTTGCGCTATGTCGCCCCTGATAATGAGGCCGTTCTATCCTACGCACCTGTTGATCGCATCGCTTGTGTGATGCTGTTTTCCCAAGAAATGACAGTGCGCGGAGAGGCCGACATGGCTCGCATGACCCAAGACCTAATCCAAGGCACGGCAGATCTCGGCGGGGCATATTACTTGCCTTACCGCCTTCATGCGACGCAGGATCAATTCATCCAAAACTACCCCAGCGCCGTTAAATTCGCGGCAGAAAAGCGCGCGATTGACCCGCAATTACGGTTCCGCAACGCGCTTTGGGACACTTATATGGCGGACCTTTCATGACCACGCTCAGATACATCTGTTACGGCTACACTTTTTCCCTGCTTGTCGCCGCGGCACTCAATTACATCCCCGGCCTCACCGATGCTGAGGGCCGCGCATTCGGCATCTTCGCGCTCGATATTTTTGACGACAGCCTGCATTTCTTTTCCGCCATCTGGGCGCTTATCGCAGGCATCATGTCTCACCGCGCCTCGCGCATCTTCCTCATCTACTTTGGAGCGCTGTATTTCGGCGACGGATTCCTAGGCCTCATCACAGGCTCAGGCTACCTCGATTTCGGTATTTTCAACAACGGCATCGTCGATTACCCGTTTTTTTTCAAGATCTTGAACAACTTACCGCACCTGTTCTTGGGCGGCTTCGCGATGTTCTCTGTCTGGATGTGGGATCGTAAATAATGCGGTTTGCGTGGCGATGGATAAAACGGGCGATCATCTTGCTGGTGATCCTCGTGATCGGCCTGCTTGCGCCCGTCGGCTATAACGAACTGGCCTGTCGCGGCGACGTGAAAGACGAAGCCTTTACCCCACAAATTGAAACCGCAGAACACCGCGATGAATCCGCCACCTACCTAACGTATCCAGAATGGCACATCGTGTTTGCCTATGATGATTATGCCAAAGTATTGGAGGATGGAAACCCACACAAATACGGGTATTTCCGTTCAATTTCAGGATTTTGGTCCGCACTTTGCAACCTAACCGAAACTGCAGATAACCACGGCGGCGCACCTGAAACAAAAAACATGGTTTACGTCATCGGGGTCAGCTTTACCGCCGAACTCCTCGCCAAAGCGACTTATGAGGAAACCATCGGCCGCCTGTTCAGCTGGTTCGCATCAGAGCCCACCGCCAGTGACAAAGCCTCGGCACAAATAGCACGGGATTACGCGGAATTCTTGCACCAAATCCCGTGGTACAAATATAATTTTCCCGCCGACATCGCAGAGCTAAAATCAATCGGCCCGCGATCCCTGCGCGATCGTGAACGTCAATTCGCACTTGGGCTCGAGTTTGGGACAAAAACTCAATACGCCAAAGCCATAGCCAAAGCAGTTGAAGCGGCAGGCCAAGCGAAACTGACCCTCCGAACCATCGTTTTGGACATGAGCGTCGAAGATTTATGCGCCATTGACGGAGTCACAATCATCCGCGCCACGCCAGATGGTACAGAAATCGAAACGCCGCGTTACGCATCCTTCACCACCATTCTGCGCCAGATTGCCGCCAAAGGCGGGCGTATCGCAGAAATCGCGGGCAATGACGAAATCATGCTCACCATCACGGGTCGCAACCGCCCAGAAATCCTCCGAGATTTGCCCGTGCTGGCCTCCTTGGAACGGCAGGGCTATGATGATTTGCGCTGGTTGGTGAACGTGCAACTGTCCGATTTATCCACCGTGATCCGCGCTTTGGAAGGAACCGATGCGACGCTGGAACATATTTTCGATTATTAACGTAATCGCCTGCGCGTGGCTGGCCCTTTCGGCATCTGTGATGTGGGCAACCGACGCCGCACCAGGCGCGCTGGTTTTCTTTCCCACGACCGCACTAATGTCGAACCTCCCCCCCGATACCGCCGTCACCGGTGGGTCAGTCATTTCCGTCACGCTTTCCAGCACCAAACCCCACCTCACACGCAAACTTTATGGCGCAGGGGCGTGGCTCGTTCTGCCCGCAGGCCTAACGGGGTGTCTAAAACCGCCCAGCGCCTTTCGCTGAACCCTTGTCGCACCGTGTTTAATCCCCTAAATCAGCATCAACTCCAGTTTTATGAAACGAGAAAACAATGCTCGAACTTAATGCAAACCCTGCCCCCGCTGATGACCTGATCAAAGACGTGTCCGAGGCCACATTTATGGAAGACGTGGTCGAGGCTTCAAAAACCACCCCCGTCATCGTCGATTTCTGGGCGCCGTGGTGTGGCCCGTGTAAAACGCTCGGCCCCGCGCTCGAGGCGGCGGTTAAGGCGGCTGGCGGCAAAATTAAAATGGTCAAAGTCAACGTCGACGAAAACCAAGGGATCGCAGGCCAGTTGCGCGTGCAATCCATCCCAACCGTTTTCGCGTTTCACGATGGCCAACCCGTTGATGGCTTTCAAGGCGCGGTACCGCCATCCGAAATCGAAGCCTTCATTCAAAAAGCAATCGACCTTGCCCCCGAGGAAGACAACGGCCTTGCCGATGCGATCATCGCCGCAGAAGAAATGCTCGCCGAGGGTTCGGCTGATGACGCGGCGCAAACTTTCGCCGCTGTTTTGGAAGAAGAACCAAACAATCCCGCCGCATTTTCGGGCCTCGTGAAATCACACATGGCGTTGGGAGAGCTAGAAAAAGCCCAAGCCATGATAGCAAACATCCCGGCCGAAATCGAAAATGAAACAGCCGTGCAATCGGTCAAAGCACAGGTCGAATTGGCCGCCAGCGCCGCTGATGCAGGCGAAGCAGGCGAACTGTTGGCCAAACTAGAAGCCAATCCAGATGATCACGAAGCGCGCCAAGAACTCGCCACCGTTTTTGTGGGCGAAGGGAAAGTCGAAGAAGCCATCGACGAGCTGCTTGACCTATTCCGCCGCGACCGCGATTGGAAAGAGGGTGCCGCCAAAGAACAGCTGTTCAAAATCTTTGACAGCCTCGGTCCGATGGATGAAATGGCCAAAACAGGTCGTCGAAAATTGTCTTCAATGATTTTTGCCTAATCAAACCAAAGAGCTATGTCAGCAGTATGAACAATTTTTCTGACCTTCCAAAAACCATCCCCGTGTTCCCGCTTCAGGGTGTGCTGCTGTTGCCCCACACGAAACTGCCGCTGAACATCTTTGAGCCGCGTTACATCACGATGATTGATGATGCGCTAAAGACGGAAAATCGGCTGATCGGCATGGTACAACCGCGCGAAATGCCCAGCGGAAACGACGATGCCTGCCTTCAGCACATCGGCTGCGCGGGCCGCATCACCTCATTCTCCGAAACCGAAGACGGCCGCTACATGATCACCTTGTCAGGCCTCAGCCGTTTTCGCGTTTCTAACACACACGAGGGCTTCTCGCCCTACCTCACCGCAGATGTGGACTGGACCAGTTTCAAAGCAGATCGCGGCGGCAAAGACATCGACACAAAATTCGACCGCCCCAAATTCCTCAAGACACTGTCACGATTTTTCGATGCCACGTCTTTGTCAACCGATTGGGACAGCCTGAAAGACGCCGACGAAGAATTACTGGTCAACTCACTGTCGATGCTCTGTCCGTTCGAACCGCAAGAAAAACAAGCATTGCTCGAAGCACCCAACCTGACAAACCGTCGCGAAACACTGGTGACATTGATGGAAATTGCCGTGGCGGGCGATCCAAGCGAGGATTTAATGCAATGAGCACACCTCCCGCAAAATCCGACCCAAAGATGCTCGAAGCCCTGATATGCCCTGAAACCCAAGGCACGCTGAGCTACGACAGCGAGGCCCAAGAGCTGATCTCAAAGAAGGCAAGGCTCGCTTTCCCGATCCGCAACGGCATTCCAATCTTGTTGGTAGACGAGGCCCGCACGCTCGATTAAATCATGCGCCCTTGCATCAATTTGGGTAAATCTCCCGTCAAACCCGCCGCCTGTCGGATCATCGAACGCCGCGCCGCAGGGGCCGCGTTAACCGCACCCAGCGCCAAATCACGCGCGGCGCGCAACAGCGGATTGTCGTTCGAAAACACACGGTTAATCCCATCCGTCGCAACTGCCAGCGCCGCCGTGTCAAACCGTCGCCACTGTTCATAAGGCTGCAATGCGTTTGACGAGCCAATGTCCTGCCCGCGCCGCGCCGCGTCTGCCAGCACTTCGGCCAATGCTGCCACATCGCGCAAACCAAGGTTCAAACCCTGCCCCGCCAACGGATGAATCCCATGCGCCGCATCCCCAACCAGCGCCACACGATCCGACACAAAAGACTGCGCCAACGACAGGCCAAGCGGATATTTAAACCGGCCACCTGCCAACTGAACATCGCCTAAAAACTCGCCAAAACATGGGCGCAAACAGGCCAGATATTCCGCATCCGAAAGGTCATGAATGGCATCCGCACGCGCGCTACTTTCTGTCCAAACAATCGAAGAGCGATTGCCAGGCAACGGCAAAATCGCCAACGGCCCAGAAGGCATAAACAACTGATGCGCACATCCATTATGGGGCAGTTCATGCTCCACAGCACAGACCAGCGATGATTGCGAATACTGCCAGCCGGTACGACGAATACCACTGCGCTGCGCGACCTGACTTTGCCGCCCATCACAGCCAACCAACATACGCCCACGCAACTCACGCCCATCATCCAGCGTGACGGTCACGCCACCTGTTTCAACGCTATGCGCCGTAACTTTCACACCCGATAAATGCGTCACACGATCCGTATCCGCCACACGATCCAACAGCGCACGGCGCAAAAAGCGATCCTCGATCATGTGCCCCATCGGGCCTTCTTCAATCTCGTGATGATCAAAATGCAGGAAATACGGCGATGCCCCTTCACCGGGCCGCCCATCCGAAACCTTGATATCCAGAATAGGCTCGCTCTCGCCCCTAATTCCGTCCCACACACCCAGCACGTTCAACATCCGTTGCGAGGTCAGAGCCAGCGCATAACCGCGTCCGTCAAACGCCACGTCCTTGCGCGTATCAACGGGCAACGCATCCACAACGGTGCTGTCAAATCCAACCTGCGCAAATGCCAGCGCCAGCGCGGTGCCATTCAGCCCGCCGCCCACAATCACGATATCTGTATCAAAACTCATACCCCAGATATGCGCCAAACGCTGGGATTGTCCATTGGGCATTCCGCCGCTACGGTTTCGAAAATTGAACCGAAGGGATATCTCATGTCAGACACTTGGCTTACCGCAACCGCATCCGACCTTGGCCGTGGCATTGCCGCTGGCGATATCGACCCAATCGCGCTGACGGAAACCTATCTTGATGCAGCAGAATCCCACGAATTCAGCATGCGCATCTACACCCACGTCACCTATGACCGCGCGATGTCCGAGGCCAAAGCCGCCAGAGCACGCGCCGATGAAAACTTGCGCCATTCCCTGCTCGATGGGGTTCCAATTTCATGGAAAGATTTGGTGGATACCGCTGGCATCGAAACCAAAGCTGGCACCAACCTGTTGTCGGGCCGCATCCCAACACACGACGGTGAATGCCTGCAAAACGCCACCCGTGCAGGCCTTGTTTGTGTCGGCAAAACCCACATGTCCGAACTCGCGTTTTCGGGCCTTGGCGTGAACCCAATCACCGCCACACCGCCCTGCGTAAACGATCACGATGCCGCACCCGGTGGCTCCTCCTCTGGCGCTGGCACATCCGTTGCATTCAATACCGCCGCCGCTGGAATCGGGTCTGATACAGGCGGTTCTGTGCGTATTCCCGCCGCTTGGAACGATCTTGTTGGCCTAAAAACCACCGCAACACTCGTTTCGCTCAAAGGCGTTGTCCCGCTCGCGGAATCCTTTGATACAATCGGCCCGCTTTGCCGCTCGGTTGAGGACGCGGCACACCTGTTAGGCGTCCTGACAGGTGGCACAATCCCCGATTTAACAAACGCCTCCCTTGCAGGCCGCCACTTCGCCATTTGCAAAACCTCCGCGCTCGATGATCTGGAACCGAGCGTCGCCCAAGGGTTTGTCACCGCCGTCGCCAAACTCGCCAATGCAGGGGCAAAAATCACCGAACTCGACATCCCTTTCATGCCCGAAGCCCTCAGCCTATCCAGCGTGCTGTTCACCGCCGAAGCCTACGCAGAATGGAAAACCGAACTTGAAGCCACGCCCGAAGTGATGTTCCCAGAGATCCTCGAACGGTTCCGAATCGGCCTGTCCCATTCCGCCGTCGATTACGTGCGAAACCACAAACGCATGATGCAATTGCGCAGTGAATACAACGCACTCACCGCCCCTTTTGATGCAGTCCTCATGCCCACAGCCCCCGTCATGCCGCCGAACGTCAAACGCCTCGAAACCGACAGCGAGTTTTACCAACGCATCAACCTGCTCGCATTGCGCAACACCCGCATCGGCAACTTGATGGGCCTCTGTGCACTCACCCTGCCAACAGACGAGAAAAGCGTTGGCCTCATGGCTCTGTCTGCCCCCTTTAGCGAAGCAAAGCTGTTGCGCGTCGGTGCGGCAATGGAATCCGCCCTGCGCAATTAGCACCCTTTAGGACAAAAAAGCCACAGATCGCCCGCCTTCGCCAAAAGACGTTTGGCGTAACCCCTTCTTTTGGCTAATGTATTGGGAAACGGGGCGCTTAGACCCCAGACCCTGAGGCAGATATGCAATTTCCAGAGCGGTTTTCGGACCTGCCAGAGTACGCTTTCCCGCGTTTGCGCGCGCTGTTGGATGTTCATCCAGCAGGTGGTGACGTTTTGCCCATGTCCTTGGGCGAACCCAAACACGCATTCCCAGCTTTCGTAACTGAAGAAATCGTTAAAAATGCTGCGGGTTTTGGCAAATATCCACCCAATGATGGTGCGCCAGAACTGCTGAGCGCGATTTCCGATTGGGTACACCGTCGCTACAGCGTGCGCATCGACGCCGCCACACAAATTATCTCGCTCAATGGCACACGCGAAGGCTTGTTTAACGCCTGTATCGCCACCTGCCCCGAGGCGAAAAAAGGCAAACAGCCAAACGTGCTGATGCCCAATCCGTTCTACCAAGTGTACGCTGTGGCCACGATGACCGCAGGCGCGACACCCGTGTATGTGAACGCCACCGCAGAAACTGGTTTCTTGCCAGATTTCGCTACGGTCTCCGCAGAAACGCTCGACAACACATCCATCGTCTACCTGTGTTCACCGTCTAACCCACAAGGTGCCGTTGCCACATCGACATACTGGCGCAACCTTTTGGAATTGGCCGAAAAACACGATTTCCGTGTCTTTGCCGATGAATGCTACTCCGAGATTTATCGCGGCACCGCACCCACAGGCGCAATCGAAGTTGCACAGGAAATGGGCGCGGACCCAGAACGCCTGATCATCTTCCATTCCTTGTCCAAACGCTCCAATCTTCCGGGGCTTCGCTCTGGCTTTGCGGCCAGTGGCCCAAAGAATATTGCGGCGATGAAACAGCTTCGCAATTACGCAGGAACACCCCTGCCAACGCCTTTGCAACACGCCGCGATCCGGTGCTGGAACGACGAAGACCACGTCATCGAAAACCGCGCGCTGTACGGTGCGAAATTTACCGTGGCAGATGAGATTTTTGGCGACGTTGCGGGCTACGTTCCGCCACAAGCAGGCTTCTTTTTATGGCTTCCTGTAAAAGACAGCGAAGCAGCCGCGTTAAAACTTTGGAAAGATTCTGGAGTCAGAGTCCTTCCTGGGGATTACTTGGGCAGAGACGTGAACGGCCAAAATCCGGGGGACGGTTACATCCGTGTCGCGATGGTCGCACCAATTGATGACATGACGCGCGGATTGAAAGAAATCCACCGTCATTTGTACGAGGGATAGGGATATGGCTTATCAAACGCGGTCACGCGATCCATTGCTGGAAACACACATGCAAGAGGCGATCCGCAAACGCGGCCGCGAACTTATCGGATTGGCTATGGTTGGCCTGTCGATCCTATTCGGCGCCATGTTATGGAGCTATTCTCCGACCGATCCCAGCTGGTCTTCTGCCACATCCGCCCCTGCCCAAAACATGCTCGGCGCGTTCGGCGCTGGCATTGCGTCTAAACTCATCCTCGCAGTTGGTTGGGCCGCTTGGTGCATGCCGCTCCTCCTCTTCGTTTGGGGCACTCGTTTCGTTCTACATTTGGGCGACAATCGCCTGCTCAGCCGCGCCGTTGTGATCCCCGTATTCCTCGCAATCAGCGCCGTTTTCTTTGCCACGCACGTTCCTCCAGCCATTTGGCAGCACGGCTTTGGCCTTGGCGGCCTGTCTGGTGATGCCGCGCTCGGTATTTTGATGGATCTGGTTCCGCTAGGCCTGACGATCCGTTTGATTGTTCTGTCATTGGTGTTAGGTGCGCTTTTCCTTGTAACTGGCCTGTTTACGCTGGGTTTTTCTAAAATTGAGCTGCGTTACATCGCGCATTATTCAACTATTGCGATCATTTTGACCTATGCGTCTATTGTCGCAGTCCTCAGTTTTGTTCTGCGCGGAGGTGCCAAAGGCGCAATCGCTGCAAAGGCAACCATTGATGCCCGCCGCGAGGCCCAAGCCGATGAAAAGGCAGTGGAATCTCTGCGCAGCATGCCACAAGAGGCATCCACAGGTGCAAAACCGACCGAACAGCCCGCCACAGCAAAATCTTGGTCAGTACCCAAATTCAACATCCCAAGTTTCCGCAAATCCGCACCGCTGCCAGATGAGGACGAGGTTGTTGATCTGATGGCAAACGAGGACGACGGTGAACAAGATCGCGTTCGTAGCCGCATCAACGACGCAATCAAATCCAAAGTTCTGCGTGCCCGAACGCTTCGTGTTTCTGACGAACCAGCAGTTACAGAAAACATCTTCCGTGAACTGCGCGATGACACCGATCCGTCCGCGCCCGCCCTTGGTGGCGCGTCACGCGGATACGATGACGGCCCCGCGCCAGCTTTCGCATCGTCGCGCCGTCCTGCGTCTTATGAAGAGCAAAAATCTGTTGTGACACCACGCTCACAAGCCCCTGTGAAGCAAAGCAAAAAGGCCAAAGCAGAGGCCCAGCCAAGCCTGTTCACAGGCCCACAGGTAGATTATGAAACACCGCCGCTGGAATTGCTGGCCAACCCAACAAACATCGTGCGCCATCAACTGTCTGACGAAGCGCTAGAAGAAAACGCGCGCATGCTCGAAAGCGTTCTGGATGATTACGGCGTCAAAGGCGATATCGTATCCGTGCGCCCTGGCCCCGTTGTAACGATGTACGAGCTTGAACCTGCGCCAGGCCTCAAAGCCTCCCGCGTGATCGGTCTTGCAGATGATATCGCGCGCTCCATGTCCGCGCTTTCCGCGCGTGTTTCTACCGTTCCGGGTCGTTCCGTCATCGGCATCGAGTTGCCGAATGAAAACCGCGAAACTGTGCTGTTGCGCGAATTGCTGGCGTCGCGTGATTACGGCGATGGCGATCACGGCCTGCCCCTTGCGCTTGGCAAAGACATTGCTGGCAAATCGGAAATCGCGAACCTTGCGAAGATGCCTCACTTGCTGATCGCGGGTACCACGGGTTCTGGTAAATCCGTTGCGATCAACACGATGATCCTGTCACTTCTGTACAAGCTGTCGCCAGAAGAATGCCGTATGATCATGATTGATCCAAAAATGCTGGAACTGTCCGTTTATGATGGCATTCCGCACCTGCTGTCCCCTGTTGTGACCGACCCGAAAAAGGCCGTTGTGGCGCTGAAATGGGTCGTTGGTGAAATGGAAGAACGCTATCGCAAAATGTCCAAAATGGGCGTGCGGAACATCGGTGGCTACAACGCCCGCGTAGAAGCCGCACTTGCCAAAGGCGAAGATTTCACCCGCACCGTGCAAACTGGATTTGACGAGGACACGGGCGAGCCAGTGTTCGAGACAGAAACAACTACACCAGAAAAAATGCCATTCATCGTCGTGATCGTGGATGAAATGGCCGACCTGATGATGGTCGCTGGTAAAGAAATCGAAGCCTGCATTCAACGCCTTGCCCAAATGGCGCGTGCATCTGGTATCCACCTGATCATGGCGACACAACGCCCATCCGTTGACGTTATCACAGGCACAATCAAAGCGAACTTCCCAACGCGGATTTCGTTCCAAGTGACCTCAAAAATCGACAGTCGCACGATCCTTGGTGAAATGGGCGCGGAACAACTGCTCGGTATGGGCGACATGCTTTACATGGAAGGCGGCGGTAAAATTACCCGCATCCACGCGCCATTTGCATCCGATGAAGAGGTCGAAGAAGTCGTCAACCATTTGAAAGCATTCGGCGAACCAGAATATGTTTCTGGCGTAGTTGAAGGCCCAACCGATGACAAAGAAAGCGATATCGACGCTGTTCTTGGCCTTGGCGGCAATACAAACGGCGAAAACGCGCTCTACGATCAGGCCGTTGGCATCGTGATCAAAGATCGCAAATGCTCCACCAGCTATATTCAGCGCAAACTGTCGATTGGGTATAACAAAGCCGCCAAATTGGTTGAGGAAATGGAAGACCAAGGCATCGTCTCTCAGGCAAACCACGTGGGCAAACGCGAAATCCTCGTTCCCGAACAACACTAGGTTATGGGGCGAGAATCCGCCGCGTAACGAATTTCACGTTTCTTTGTTCGCCTTCGGGGTTTTTTCCGCGCACCCGACACACTATGTTGTTCATATGAAACGTAGATTATTCCTCGGAGCCCTCGCGGCGCTCCCTCTTGCGACACCTGCTTTTGCGGCATCAAAACCGTTGTCGTTGAACGAAATTTCCAACTACTTGAACAAGCTTTTGAGCGCGAAGGGCGCGTTTACGCAAGTGAACCCCGATGGCACGCTGTCCAAAGGCACCTTCTACATCAAACGCCCGGGGCGCATGCGGTTTGAATACGAACCGCCAAATGACGCGCTGGTTATCGCAGGCCAAAGCAAGCTGGCGATTTTTGACAATCGTTCCAATGCAGGGCCACAGCAATATCCGCTGTACAAAACGCCGCTGCATATCATTTTGAAAAAGAATGTGAACCTAAACACCAGCGGCATGATCACCGCCCATCAACATGATGGCACGTCCACGTCGATCACCGCCCAAGATCCCGAGCACCCGAATTACGGCAACGTCAAACTGGTGTTCACAGATCAACCAACCGAATTGCGCCAGTGGATCATCACCGATGAAAGCGGGCAAAAAACCACAGTTATTCTGGGTAAGTTAGACAAAAAAACCCGCCTTCCCGGCAGGTTATTTGATATTGATCGCATCGTTAAAGAAGGCGACAACCGCTAGCACCAAAACGGCGGAGTTTATCTCCGCCGACAGGTTGCCAGTTGATTGCCGTACATTGCGGCCCGTTCACGTACTTTGGACGCGACGTTGGTCAGCCAAGTTTTGCCATTATAGCTCCCTCGGTTATAGCCCGTATGCCCTTGATGATACGCTAAATATTGGTTGTAGGCGTCGGATTTAGCCACGCCGGTCTTTTTCTGCGTAACGGTCATGTACCAACCCATGAAATCAACCGCATCGCCGAACCGATCGCGCCGCGCTAACCGTTTGCCAGTTTCGCGTTTGTACCAATCCCATGTGCCATCCAGCGCCTGTGAATACCCGTAAGCAGACGATTGCCGCCCCATCGGGATCACACCCAATGTGTACTTGCGCGGTGTGCGTGCTTTGGCCACAAAACGGCTTTCGTGATAGATAGTTGCAAGGATAACCTCACGTGGAACACCCCATTTGCGTTCCATTGATTTCAGGTCCTTAGACCAGCTTTTGCGCTCTTTTAACATCGAGCATGCATTATCAAGATTACGCGGGGCATCTGACCGCCCACCCGAACAGGCGGCTAGGATCAAGACCGCAAAAAGGATCGTGCTATATTTCATGTCTGCCTCATTTTCCGATCTAACGTCGGTATTTAGGCCCTTTTACAGCAAATTCATTTCAAAATAAAGACTTTGTCGTCGTCCTCTAAACCAAAAACGCCAATGTGATCGGGATGGTCACAACTGACAGCAAGGTCGATACAACAACAAGGCCAGCCACCTCGCCCGACTCCGCGCCGTATTTCTCGGCCAACAGATAGGAGGTGACAGCGACAGGTGTTGAAATCTGCAGAACCAGAACCGCCAGCGCAATCGGCGCAAGCCCAAAGAATTGCCCGACACCAAACGCGATAACCGCACAGAAAACCACTTTGATGATCGACAAAATCACGGCGCGGATAATATTTTCAGGGGTCAATCGCGCCAATGCCACACCGAGCGTAATCAACATCAGCGGGATCGCCATTTGCCCGACCAATTCCAATGTGTTTGTCATCCAAATCGGCGTCGTCCAGCCCTGCACCATGAACAACCCACCCAGAAGCGTGGCCCCGACCAACGGCTCTTTGATCACCTTAAGCGGAGAACCGCCGCCAGAAACCAGCCAGATCCCAAAGGTAAACGAATAGATGCCCATCACCGCAAAAACCACGACGGCATAGCCCAATCCGACCTCGCCAAATGCAAAGAGCGCCAGTGGTAGGCCAAGGTTCCCTGTGTTGCCAAATATCAGTGGCGCAAGGAAGGTCTGTACGTCCAGTTTGCCCAACTTCACCAACAGGAAAAAAATAACCGTAACAGCGCCGTAGGCGGCACAGGTCGCCCAAACGGTGTCAAATAATGCATCGCGTTCAATTTCGGTTTTCATCAGGGATGTAAAGATCAACGCAGGCACGCCAATGGTCATTGCCAGCCGCGTCACAAACGCCACGCGGTACTCGTATCCCAGCTTAACCCAGACCACGCCAATCAGCGCCAAAAGGAACACCGGCGCCACGATTTGCAAAACTGTTAAGAAAAGCGCCAACAACTGTTTCCCTAAAATTACTTGCAATCAATCCCTCAATTTAAGACATATTGTCAATCGGATCTCTGGATTCGGGTTTAGGGGAAATAAGCTGAGTAGACTCGATATGCTGCACGCAGAAGCAAAATTCACAATTGGACAAGTCGTCCGCCACCGCAAACATCCGTTTCGTGGCGTGATTTTTGATGTCGATCCTACATTTTCCAACAGCGATGAATGGTGGGAAAGCATCCCAGAAGA
>Ga0209533_1002632_pt1 | contig 16181 bp, 14 predicted proteins | sample COG_04_FD_184748 | JGI IMG/M metagenome (GOLD analysis project Ga0209533, IMG submission 184748) | Pelagic Microbial community sample from North Sea - COGITO 998_met_04 (SPAdes) (version 2) | ecosystem: Environmental > Aquatic > Marine > Neritic zone/Coastal water | place: Helgoland, sampling...
CTAATATTGCCATCAACATTATCAGATGCAGTTGCCCCAGCATCTGTATATGTTGTATTTATATTATGATTAATATTTGAACTACCATTTAATGTGATTACTGGTATAACTGTGTCATGTGTCCAATTAAATGTATTAGATACATTGTTACCATTACCTGCTGCATCCGTAAATTTATTTGAACTTACTACGACAGAGGGAGATATAGTGGAAGGTATGCATAATGCACTATATACTGTAGAACTAGATGCATTCCAGTTTGATAAAGTACAATTTGTGAGAGTTACATCAGCTAATGTAAAATTAGTTGTAGATTCGCTCGCAGTAAATATTAATGTAACATTGTTATTATTGGTACCTCCATTGGATACATCAGATGATGTAATAGTCATTGACGGAGGTGTATTATCTGTAGAGTGTGTAATGTTTAATGTATCAGAAACTAATATAAATAAGTTATTAGAAAATTTTAATTTAAATTTAATATCTTTATTTAAAAATAAAGGATTTGTAACTTGAAATGTAGCTGTACCGTTATTTAATCCAGTATATGCTTGATATATACTTGTATAATTCCACGATATTCCATTATTATTAGATATATAAATTAAAATATTCGAAGCACCAAATGGGTACCCGGTTGTATTTGCAACATCCCAATTTATGGTAACAGTATTACTCGATGAACTTGAATTTATTATTTGTGGTTTATTTGTCATATAATATGGTTCAACACTAAATAATTTTTTACTAGATATTGTACTCATATTATCCTCCACATATGGTACGATAGTATCCATATCGTTAATATCATTTAGATTGTATGATGCTCTTACTGTTAATTGGAAAGAATATGAATTAGAACTAATGGTATCAAGTGTGATTACCTGATTATAAGTTGCAGAATCTGTATTTTGTAATGTACCATCCCATCCAATTGAATTAACTGGTGCATTGTTTGATAAATTATATCCACCCCATTGTAATATATCTTCACTATCACTATTAGTTAAAACAACTAATAAATCAGATGCCCATGTGCCACCGATTGGTACAAAACTTACATTTGTACTTATACTTGTAGGGTTATATAATATTGGTTCTATATTTAGAGTAATACTCGAACTAGCAATTCCACTAAAATCAAAATTTACATCCGTTGTAGTAGATGTATTATCTGTAATACTTACTGTATGTGTAATAGTAAATGTTCCAGTCCATTTACCTCCTGTAGAACTAGTATAACCATTATATAATTTAATTTGTGCTATATTAAAAGCGAGTTTTTCAACAGGTACTGGTAATTTATCCCAAGAATCAGTATTAGAAAATGTTCTATATGATGTATCTAACATTTTAGATCTAAATATGGCCTTGGAACCTAAATCAATGCCTTCCCATGTATATAATAAATTGTTTGCGGTATTTGTATTTGTAATATTATCAGCATAAAGTTCAAATGATACATCTTCAGGTATATATTTAATATTAGAATCATATACATTATTAATTGTTGGTATAGGTTTATTACTATTCGTCTCGACACCACATGATGTAGATTCAATGTGTTGTTTTGCTTCCCAAATATTATATCTATTAAAATAAGGATCTGAATCACCCTGTATATTTGGTGAACAAATACCCGCATAAGACATAATTGTACTTCCACTTCCTGGTTCAAAATTAGATGTAGTCGTTGCATTACAATTTTGATGAATATGATTACATCCAAATTGATGTCCCAACTCATGACATAAATAATCAACAATAAATTGTTGATCGTCTGTAACATCTTCTGATGTCCAAGCATCTCCTTTATTAGTGGAACATAGTGAATTTAAATAAGCCAAGCCACCGCTACCAGTAGATAATACATGCCCTATATCATATACAGAAGAACCTCCAAAAGATGATAAAACACTATTAAATTTACCTGTAAAGTCTGTGATATTCTCTTTTGTAACATTATCAAATGTAGTACTATTGATGATTGCTTCTTGATGAGTTTGATTTAATAAGAAATAACAAGAAAAGTTATTTTGATAAATTAAGTTTATAATGTTAATAATATGAACTAATCTGTTCCAGATATCAGAAACATTATTACCATATATTTCCTTAAATGCAGATGTTAAGCCAAATACTAAATCATATTGTCTTACTATGTCTCCAAAAGTGAAATCAGTTGTAGTCATACTTGCAGTTTCTTTTGCAACGGGAATTTTATCAGGTCTTGATTCCATAAAATCACATCCACAATCATTCGATTGTCCATCTGCACGTATAGTATTGCATGAAAATTGATTCTTTTTTTTACAACATGATTTAATTTCATAAATATTGTTTTTTTTTATTTTGATAGAATAATTGCCATTAATATCGAGTACAAATACTGTAATATAATTTTCATATTCTGTAATTATTGCTTTACTATGTAAATTATGTGCATGAATTGTTTTAATTTCATTATTAGAGTTTTTAATCATATTATATCTCTTTATTTGATATGTGACCATATCGTCATTTAAATTTGGTAAATATATAAATTTCTTACTTTGTTTCATTATATTGAAATCAAGAGTAAATATATTCTTTGATTTTTTATTCCACATTTATATTATCATGGAATAAAAAATATAATATATGGCTACAAATCATATAATATCGCTAAATATGACTATAAAAGATAGTATCAAAAATTGAAATTAAAATCATTTAAAAAAGAAATATATTATTAAATATAGTAATGTTGTACCCAGTATGTCCAACTTGTCAATTTCTTTTAGCAGATAAACAAATTCCTTATGAGGAAGGTTATCAGAAAATTACAAATAATGATAAATTGAATGCTAAACAAAAACAGGAAGCAATTGAGAAATTATTGTTTGATATGGGATTAATTAGATATTGTTGTAGAATGAGAATGATATCTTATATTGACCAATCTAAGTTAATTATTTAGATATAAAAATAATTAAATATCTAATTAAATATAATGATAAATATTTATTGTTATACTTGGAATTTATTTTTACCTGCTCAGGGAGTAATTGATAGCACATGTGGTTATCATGCAATTCGAAATGGTAATACAATGTTGGATTTATTAAATAATTCATCTATTAACTATAATGATTATGTTAATAGTATTAAAAAATCACAATATTTCAAAAGATTAAAATCAACAAAAATAATGAATGAAGAAGTAATAAAATATCAAAATACATATAAATCGAATTCTTTATCTAAATCAGATTTACAGTTAATTATAGATGATAATATATTAAATCAAAATATAATAATTACATATCCTGATAGTGAATTTATTTTTGATAAAATAGATTCTGCTAAAATAAAACGTTTAAAAAATCAAAAGAATTATCGTATATGTATAATTTTATTTAAGAAAAAGCTTGATATTGTAAAGCACTGGGTACCAATTGTTATTGATAAAAAAGGTTCTAATGTGTATGTGCATATATTAGATTCATATGATATGTCATGGTGGGGAGATCCAAACATTGATAAAATTATTCATAATATATATCCAAAAAATAAAAGAATTTTATGTAAAAAAGAAATAGTTAGTGGTAATTTATATTATTATAGTACTAAAATATTGCATATTATAATTCTTATATTTGTAGTTTATTTATTTATTTATGGTATGTTTGAAGTTAAAAAATTATAATTAACTACATTTTACATACTTGTTTACAATAAATACATTCATTTAGAATTCCATCTTGAACATACTTTTTTTTTTGGAAATTATGTTCATTAACAATTTCTTCTAATTTAAGTGTTTCATTTATAGAAATTTTGTATTTACCATCTTCTATGATTATAGATGGCGAAGTATGGATATTTACATTTTTATTTTTATATATATATTCTAATTGCGAAAATATATCAGGATCTGATCTATCTATAAAAGGTTTTCTAATATTATGAAAATTTTCTATTATTTTATTATTTATATTTTTTCTAACATTACTTCTTTGAATGTAATTTAAATTGTATAATTCCATATTTAGATTATACATTACATCATCTAGATCTTCATTTTCTGAATTTATTTTTATTTTATTATATATGCTTTCTAAATCTAATTTATAATTAGATGTTAAATAGAAATCTTTTGCGATAGCCTGGTGGCTATTATTATAAAAATTTAAATATTCTTTTTCATCTTCGTCGTCATTATGATAATCATTTATCTCATTAAATTTCTGTATATAATTATTGCATTGTTTCATATATAAATTATTTTTTAGATAATAGTCATTTAATATTGTATTATTTACATTTAATTTAGATGAAGTTATATCATATCGTAAAATATTGCCACCAAGTATTGTTATATTTTTTGTTCTAATTTTTTGTGATGGTTTGTTCGTTAAATATCTGTATATTGATATTAATTTTCTTTTAATAAAATCTGGTTTTTTATTAATATATTGTTTTAATTTTAATATATCAAATGCTGGATAATATGGATATGCTTTATAATCTTTTGCATTTTTTTCGAAGTTTAAAACAAATGCTGCTTCAGATAATGCAATATTATAACCTAATAATTCATAATTTGTATCTACAGAAAATATTCTAAAACTATATGGACAAACTTTTAGTCTTAAATCATCTATTTTATCATTAAAGATCGTTAATCCCTTACGATCTCTAACATATATCCAAGAATAACTATAATCAGGTCCGTCGATTGTTGAAATATTATTTGTTTTATCGTCATTAATACTTAAACAACTCATTAATAAAACTTTATCTAAATCATCATCAGTTCTTAAATATATAATTGTTCCTGTATCATATGGTGAATATGTAGATCCTATTTTTTTATATTTATATTTTATATTGATTGCTAAAAAATAATTTTTTATATTTGCAGCATTTCTTACGAGTGAATCGGAATCATTTTTTAAATCATTACTATATACAGTTAAATATGTTGGTTTGGTAATAAATAAAGAATTATATGGTCTTCTGTCTATACATGGATAGTCTACTTCACAATAATTACATATACTACTATTTATATATTTTAAAGGTCTTTCTATTTTCCTATTTAAGTTTAAGAATAGTCCTATTATACTATCAAATTTTTTTAACCATGGCGAATTATCATATTTAGTACATACTCCTTCTTCAATGTATGGAATATTATGATTTGTATAGTCACATATTGATTCTTTTGCGAAACGATTAAAATCTCTTCTATATAATGGTGTATCAGGGTCATGATAGCATGTATCAAATGGGCAAAATAAATAAACATATATGCCAAATAATACTATTAAATACATACTTTTATTAACAAAAATCGATTGGATATAATCATAAAATGCATATGGTCTTTGTGTATTATATTTAAATGTCCACATTATGAAAAATGATATTGCAATAATATAAGTAATCCAAAATAATTTATTCTTTGCATCTTTTTTATATTTATCATCTATATCGGGTGCTCTTAAATCAATTGCGGGGGTTTTTAATTTACTTGAAACCATTTTTGTATAAAACTGATTTCCTTCATTTTTATGATAATATTTATCACATAATTGTTTTGATGGAAATTTGCGTGGATCATTTGTTGGTGTTTTCGCATATGTTTTTCTTGTATCGTCCATATTAAATACCCCGCATTCATATTCTACTTCATCTGGATTAATCCAATCTTCTTTTTTTATATATATGAGTCCTTCAACTCCCGCACCATCCCTTCCTTTATTTTCACATAAATTTTTTCTTTCTCTTTTAGTGGTAGAACTTCTATATTTTAATCCTAAAGCAGCTTCAGGATATTCAATGCCAATATTTTCAAATACGCATAAATAGTCATCGACTTGATTTAAATTTTGTAAATTTTTTCTATTATTATTTTTTTTTTGTTCTTCTTCTATTAATTCATCCACTTTTAATGTATGTGGGTAATAATTATCAAATTTAGCATTTGCCATTATATATTATATTATAAATTAATTTATTAAATTAATTTATTTATTTAATAAACTACGAATATTTTATCTTCTGTTTCACCAAATTTATTTTTCAACCTTTGTACATAATGACGTAGTTAGATTAATTTTATTACCAATTATATTATGAAAAATATGAAGATTTAATTTTTTATTTAACATTTTACAAAATTCAATCCCGCGAAAACTATTACCTTGAAGATCTAAACGGGGACTCCATATGCATATCCCCATCATATTCGGAATAACTAATAATATACACCCACTAACACCTGATTTCGCAGGCAATCCTACTTCAAAAGAAAACTGACCACTATAATCATACATACCGCATCCATACATTAGTGTTAAGCAATCTTTTACTGATTCTGTGCTAATAACTTGTTCGTTGGTTAAAGGACAAATGCCACCATTTGCCAAAGTGCTTGCAATAACTGATCCCATTTCACAGGTAATAGTAATAGAACATTGTTGAAAATATAAATTTAAACTTTCAGTTATTTCATTTGGTGTGATATTTTTAAATGCCCCATTTTCTCTCATATAATAAGCTAAAGATATATTACGATCTGCATGATGTTGTTCTGATAAAAATACAGAATTATCAAAACCGATATTCATATTTCCAGCCATTTTTGAATAATATGATTTTAATATATTAAATCGAGTTGATGGTTCTTTATCTTTTTCTATCTGTGATGCGACCATAATTGCACCAGCATTTATCATTGGGTTATGTGGTAATCCAATTTTATTTAAAATAAATGCATTAAATGATTGTCCACTTGGCTCATATCCAACATGTTCATGAATTTTATCTCTTCCCAACATGTCATGAGCTATACAATATGATAATGGTTTACTACATGATTGTAAACAAAAATGTTTATTATAATTACCTTTATTTAAACATTTCCCATCTACCATACATACACTTATTCCAAACATTGATGGGTCAACTGATGCTAATTCTGGTATATAATCTGCAACATCTCCTTGATTATTTTCAAGGAGAATATTATATATATCATCAATTATTACTTTTAATTTATCCATCTATTTTATATATATTATGATAATAATTCTAAGACTGTACCATATCCTTTTGTATTACCGTCTCTAAAAAAGAATGTAGTTCCTGTTTCAATATATTCAGATCTATAAGAAAATGTAAATTCAACAATTGCTTTATTGCCAGTGCGTAAATGATTATTGTTACTATTATCATCAATTGTTTTTATAATTCTAATTGTAGCTGCCTGTCTAACTAGTCCACAGTGAATTACAGGTTCATATTTATCAATAATTGTAGTTGAGTGATTTAAAATAGATATTTTTGCTTTAAATTTTCTACATACATTTTTTCGAAAATCTTCATTGTCAATTATAATAACACCTTTTCTAATTTGATTTTTAACAATTATTTCTTTACCTATAAATCTCATAGCAATACATCCAATTTCATTATTTTTAATTTCAGTTACATTTTCTCTCATATTATTATGCAATGATCGCACCTTGAAAGGAATAAATTTATCATTAATTGGCCCTATATATAACTTTTGATTAAGTTTAATTGGTTTTCCTCTAGCAGTTCCTGAAACGATTAATCCGATCCCTTTTACGATGAATTTAGAATCTACATACATTATACTTCCATTAATTGATTCAGACCAATGACTACGTGCTTTGAATGATAATAGCCACTCTTTCAATGTGTTAATGTTTTGTCCTGTTTTATTAGATATAGAGATAATCGGAATAAATGTATCAAATGGGTCTTGTAGTAATGAGAACTGTTCTAATTCGTCTTTACATTTTTCTTCTTCATCTAAAAATACATATGCTTTTTTATTAAAAATTGGTAAATTAACAATTTGCTTAATTTTTCGAATTGTTGCCTCTTTAACACTCTCTGGCGCCATATCTATTTTTGTTATTAATATAATTATAGGTATCTTCAAATATAACAATAAAATAATATGCTCCTTTGTCATTTTTGTTATACCCATATTTGCTGCTACTAATACTAACCCATAATCTATAAATAAACCAGATATACCAGATATCGTTGTTTTAAGATATTTCTCATGTCCAGCTAAATCAATTAATGATACTATTTTTCGCCCAGATTCTAACTTTTTATAGAAATTATTAAATGATACACATGAAGTTCTACCAGATTCTAGTTCATGTTTATTTCTTAAAATCAGTTTACGACAAAGACCGCGTCCATCATCTAAACAATCGTGTAATAGTACTCCAGCTAAAGTTGATTTACCAGAATCGACATTGCCTGCAACGGCGATTCTAATAGTTTCATCCTCCATATTATATATTTAATATTAGAACAACTTTTAAGTCTAGTTAAATAATATTAATCTTATATATGTCTCTAGTATATAAAATTAATTATGATCTAAGTATGTTAAATAAAACATTGCAAACAAATGAAGATTTATATAATAATATATTTAATATAATTAATATTAAAACACCTAGTATTATATATTTCGGTCTATATTCTGATGAGAAATATAAATATGAAGCTGATTTAAAAAATAAATTACCTTTTTTAAATAAATTAATAAATAAATATGATATAAGAGATACTATCCCATATTATGAAGAAGAAATTAAATCAATTAATTTTATGTTGACTGAATATAATAAAGATAGTTGTGTAGTATATAAACAGGCACATCCACTTGTAGATTTCTTTTCAGATATTACAAAAAATAAAAATATTTTATACATAAATATTGATGATACAGATTCAATACCTATTGCTCTATTAAAAAAAAAATATGACGATTTCCCTAATAAAATTAATTTATTATCAATTGATAGTTCGGAAAATGATATTATTGATATTAAAGAAAATATAGAACAATATTATAAATTACAAGAAAATGAAATAGCACGTATGACACAGGATACCTCTGTATATAAATTTGAACCTTTTAATAAATCTGGAAAAATTTATAATTTTTATAAAATTAAATATTTAATACATCCTAGGCCAACTAGCGGAGTATTACAACCTGAAAAGGAAGGTAATGAATTCATGTTAGCTATAACAAAATTTGCATTGAAATATAAACAAATAATAATTATTAATGAAATTTTGGAAATTAATTATATAATAATACCTAATTTAGGTATTAAAAAATTATTATATCAGCCAATAAAAACGAAATGTAATATTATAAGGGATATGTATAAAAAACTTACAAATGATGAATATACCGAAACAAATGAAAATATTATGAAAATGTTAGAATGTGAATATATAAAAACCAGTTTCTTATTATAAAATAATTAAATTGTTTTCTTCTTTAACTTCGTATTTTCTGTTTTTACTTTCTTCAATTGTTTTTTTAAATTATCAACTTCATCATATAACTCCTCAATTTCTTGTTTATATTGTTCTTTTAATTCGTCCATACTTTGTTTTCTATAAAATATGGATGTCTGTGTATTTACAGACCATGTTTTTTTATTATTATTAATAACACCTGTTTCTGGTACACTACTTAATACAACATATTTGTCATAATTATTTTTATTAACTAAAAAACCTCCTAATCTAAATACTTTAATAATTTTTTTATTTTCTTCTTTTTCAGTAAAATATCTAATATGTGTATTCAAAGGTACCTTGCTGATATCTTCGACCTCAATATAATCTTCTAATTTACTTTTTACATCTTCTGTAGTTAATTTATCTGTAATTGTTTTTTTAGGTCTTTTATATGTGTCGTCTCCCAATCTACTCATTTATATATTATAAAACTATTTTGTTTAAATTGTTTTATTTCAATTTTATTATCTATATATTATTAAAGAATGCAATTTAATGATTTAATAAAATTAGAATTTAAAAGATTATTTGAAAAATTACCATATAAAATGGAAGCAGAGAAACAATTTTCTGATGGAATAAGGACAAGTACGTTTTATCATATAGATGAATTCGATGATGGGATAAAAAGTAATTTATTTGATAATGATACAAAAGTAGATACACATATATCATTATTTAAATTTGATAAAATTAAGAAATTTCAAGAAGATATTAGTAATTTTAATATTAAAGTAGTTTTACTAAAAAAATCGGAGGGCATGGAGGATATTTATAATTTACTATTTTTAGTTCAAAAACCGATTATTAAAAAAGTATATGATCAACTTTCAACAAAAAAAGTATTAAATAAATTAAGTGAATTCGCAGGAGATTCTAAATTATTAAATCCATTAATTGGACAAGATGGAATAGTTAGTTCAATAATTGATAATGATGTAATATTAAATACATTAATTGGAGATGACGGGATTGTTAATGAATATATTGGTGGTAATTCGTCAGTATCTGATATTAAAAAATACAAAATTGAATATTTATTAGGTGGCAAACGTAAGAAAAAAAATAAAAAAAAGTTACAAAAGTTACAAAAGATTATATTAAAACGATGTGAAACATTTGATAATCTCTATAATGATGAATTGAATATAATAACTCTGAAAGTATATAATATTCCAGCAGTAGATATAGTTGAAAATATACTTAAAATTTATTATATGACTATTTTTAAGTATATATTACCAAATTTATATTTTAATTATAAAGATATTAAAAAAATAGAGACAATTAATTTAGAATATAAATCAATTATTGATACAAATAAAACATTGGACGATTCGTTAAAAACTATTTTTTTTATTGAACGCAATAAAGATCTATATAATAATGCATATCCTGATAATAAATATAATATACCATATCAATTAGGTGATATCGATGTAATATTTAGTAAGAAGCCATTGATATATTATGATTAGAAGTTCAAATTTGCTTTTTTTATAAAAATATCTTTAAATGTATCTTTATATGTAATATTATTTTTATAAAAAACATAATATTTATTATATTTTATAGTCCAAAATTTATTAGTTGTATTCATCAATTTAATTACAAACTTATTTAAATTATTCTCATTAATTAATTTAACTACTGTACCACCCCATTTTAAATTTTCATCTGTATCTACACATCTAATATATCCTCCCGGTTTGATATTTGATATATTTGTTGGTTTTATATAACTGTAATTTTGTAATTCTATTTCAAACTTTTTTTTAAGTTCATTTACATAATCATAATTATCAGGTTCTATCAAATTTTCAATAGTTAAATTTTTTTCGTCTTTTAATGATATTATATCAGGAGTAAATTTTTCATTGTCATCTAATACATAGTTTCTATATAAAACTTTATTTAATATTTTGACTTTTTTCAGCTGTTCTTCTTTAACCTGTTTATTATATTTTATATCTATTTCTCGCTTTAAAAAACCCTGTTTTAATAATTTATCATATATATCATCGTTGTCCATAATATATAATATATAATTTTTCTTTAATTATATAAATATATTAATACTTAAAGATAGGACTATTTTTAAAATAAATGAGTTACAATGAAAGAAAATGGAGTGAAATAATTAATTTTTCTGAATTTTATAATACAAATAAAACGATCGAATATAATTCAGAAGATGAGGAAGAGGAAGAAGATAAAGTAAATATTAATTCAATTGATTTTAGTTTAAATAATGAAAAAATATTAACTGAAATAAACAAAATATTAAAACAAAAGGAATTTAAAAAATTAACATCTGTAGAGATTTTGAAAAATCAAGATTTAATATCATCATATATTAGTAAAAGTATTCAAAATAATATTATTAATAAGATTTTTTTTGTTGAATGTATTTCATACTTAAAAAATACATCTAAAATATTAAGTGAAAAAATTAAACAAGAGTTATTTACCCACAATTATAGTTTTATTAAAAAAGACAAGATTATCAGAAGTTCTTATAAATTTTGCAATTATAAAGATAATTGCACATATAATTATGAGAAAAGTAAAAAAGGATGTTATGCGGACCATTATCCTCATAGTAGTATATATGCTGATTGCGATGCATTATTAGAATGTATTAATTTATATTATATGGATGATCATGAAATTCAAAATAAAGAATTAGTGAGATGTATAAATACAATCTCATTTGTAATACGTCATATGTATGAGGAATTAAATAATCTATGTTTATATTCCGATAGGAATGAACATGATAAATTTCATTTTATTAAAACAAATACACAAAAAAAATTTACTAATACTAAAGTACGTAATATTGATATTTAATTATATAAAATATTATCCGGTTCAATAATTAATTGATTTATCTAAATCAATTAATTGTACTAAAATATACAGACATCAATATTTAATTATATAAAATATCATCAGATTCAATATTATTTAATTGATCATTATCACTTAATTGATCGTCGTTTAAGTGTTCACATTTATTTCTTTTATTATCATCACTTAAATACTCTATTTCTTCTGGTTCATTCTGATTAAATATATTTGTAAATATATTACTTCCTAAATTTTTATTAATTTTATTAAAATTTAATGTATAATATTCTTTTGCGAATATCTTATCTTCTAATTTATTTGTATTTTCAATATCTTTAAAAATAGGATACTGGTTTCGGAATATTTCTGGTACTGTTTTATATGTATATGTATCTTTTAGTTTCATATATATATTATAATCTACTTCAAATCTTCTACTTATTTCTTCTTCTTTTTCTTTGTTCTTCTTTTTTATATTTTCTAATATTATCTTTTTTTGTAATAATTCTTGTATTTTCTTCTTTTGCAATTCTAATATATGATTGCTATCATCGTCACTATCATCACTATCATCTTCGTTATTCTCATATAATTCAGTCGAGTTTGTATTATCATTCTGAAGTCTAGTTACATTATCATATATTACTGTTTCATCATTATTTTCATTATATAATTCATTTCGCAATGATGTTAATATTTTAATTTTATTTATATTTATATTATTTAAATTATTGTAATCTAAATTATGTATTATATTATTTTTAATATCATATGATAAACTATTATAATTAATGATATTATTTTTAATTAGATCTATTTTAAATTGATTATTTGGTAATTTTATTTCACCATTCAGATTTTTAATATTGATTAATATATTGAAATTATTAATAATATTGTTTAATAAATAAGTCAAAGAATCATCTAAATTATCAAAATATCCCAAAATTTGTGTAGAATCATATACTATATAATTAGACATAGTATTGATAGACATTATATATTTATTAATATAAATATATTCTTAAATAAAAATTGATATTAATTTGTATTATAAAAAAAAATATTATATAATATTAAATATGAATGATAAAAATATTCCTTCTTTTACATATAGAAATAAAATAAATATTTCTAAGAAGAAATGTAATATCAAATGTAAAATTATGAATTTAAAAAATCCAATTAATTCTAATACATTATTACCTAATAACGATATTATCAAAATTATTCCAATACATGGTCAATCAGATAAAATGCATAATAAAATGCATAATAATACTATGCCGCCAAATATAAATCAATTATTTGAAATGTTACTAAACAAAGAGACAGATGTACATAAAGATGAATTTGAAGATATAAGTCATTTTAAAGTCGTAAAAGGTGAAAAGTATGAAGAGTTAGACATGCATATAAATACTTTAGATAAATTAATTAATATTGCAGGTAGTTTAGATATTAAAAAAAAATATACTTTTGATATACAAAAATTAAAAATATTAATCAATCCTCTAAAAAAGTTAAAAGAGTTTGTTGGAATGTCGAATGTGAAAGATAGTGTTATTAAACAAATTTTATATTTTTTACAAAATTTAGATGAAGATAATGATTTAATGCACACAATTATTACTGGGCCTCCAGGTGTTGGAAAAACAAAATTAGCTTATATTTTAGGAGAAATATATTTTAAAATGGGAGTATTTAAATGTAAAAAAGGTATAGATTTTGTATCACCTATAACTGGTGATAAAATCGATTTTAAATTTACTTTAGCTAGAAGATCTGATTTAATAGGAGAATATGTAGGACATACTGCAATTAAAACACAAAAAGTTATAGATAATGCACTTGGCGGGGTATTATTTATTGATGAAGCATATTCACTGGGGAATAGTGATAAGAAAGATTCATTTTCAAAAGAATGTATAGATACACTTAATCAAAATTTAACTGAACAAAAAGGTAAGTTTGCAGTAATAATTGCAGGATATGAAAATGAATTAGAAAAATGTTTTTTTAGTTACAATGAAGGATTAAGAAGAAGATTTCCATTTAGATATGATATTAATAGTTATACATTCGATGAATTAGGACATATTTTTATAAAAAAAATTATAGATAATAAATGGATGATTGATACTAATTTAAATTTGGATGATAACACAAACGAATTATATAAATTTTTTGAAATTAAATATAAAGATTTTACAAATTATGGTGGGGATATGGAAATATTATTGTTCTCAACAAAAATTGCACATGCATTAAGAATCTTTGGTAAAAATCCGGAATCTAGAAAGATTATAAATATTATAGATTTAAATAAAGGATTTGAAATATTTAAGGAAACTAGAAAGAAACAAGAAGAACAATCACAGTCATTGTTAAGTATGTATATTTAAGTATTATTAAATTATATATCTTCTTATATAATGCAAAACTGGGAAAGAATTTTAATTTTAATTCTTGTTATAGTTCTATTCGTTAAATTTACAGTACATGAAAAGTTTCATGGATGGATACCCATCTCTACACGAAATACTAGAAATATGTCTTATGATATAAGAGGAGACCCATTAATTTATAATAAATACACTGTACCATATAGATATAAAGGATATTTGGGTCCTTTTATGTATGGTCTATTCCCTTATTTACATATGTCGCCACATCATCCATTTGTAAATTATAGAGTATTAAATAATTAGCCCATATATTTTAGAATATATAATGCTTTATTATGGGCAATCTAGCTAGTAAATCAAATAATTATAATGATTTGCATATAATAACATATAATTATAATTTTGCACAAGAATCTTTATACAATAATAATATATTAAATAATTTTATTAATAAGTTTAATGATGTTAATAATATCATTTGTATTCAGGGAATAAGAAATAATAGTTTTATATATGAAAATAAAAATAAAAATAAAAATATAAATTTTATAGAGGATTTAGGATTATTAATTATAACAAACTTAGAAATAATGAAATCACACAATGTTGTATTTACTAGTAGTAATAATAAAGTGTTAAATAATTATAATTATGGATTTCAAAAATTACATATTAATTATTTAAATATTCCATTTTGTATATATAATTTAGAATTATCACCTAATTCGCTCGACGAAATATCATTTAATAATATTAGAGAGAGTGAAATATTAGAATTAATTAGTTTTATATATAATAATATGAATGAAGATAAGATTCATATAATCACTGGCTGTTTTTATGATGCTGAAATTAATTTTGATGAATTACTTAATTTATCTAAAATTAATAATATAATAACAAATCTAAAAACATGTGAACAAGAGAGTTATATATTTATATATTCAAATAAATTATTAAATAATTTAGAGAATTTTAACAATTATCTTTTAAATAAATTTAATATTCAAGTAATTAGTCATAAACTTTATAATTTAGATATAGGGGAACACTGTCCTTTTGAAACAATATTACGAATAAATAAAAATTGAAAATTTATATTTAAACATTAAATGTTTACATATAATTAAAATGCCACGTAAAACTAGTAATGATAATGAAGAATCTAAACCTAAGAAAATTTCCAAAAAAACAGAAGAAATAATTGATTCTATCAAAGATACTTCTCATGATGGTATCGATGAAAATGATGAAGATAATAAAAAGAAAATAAGTAAAGTTAAGAAAATAAGTAAAACAAAAAAAATCGTCGATATTATTGATGAATCTGAAAAGACGAATGAGATTGTAGATGAACCAGTTAAGAAAATTAGAAAAACAAAAAAAATCGTCGATATTATTGATGAATCTGAAAAGACAACTGCTATTGACGATGAACCAGTTAAGAAAATTAGTAAAGCAAAAAAAATCGTCGATATTGACGATGAACCAGTTAAGAAGATTAGTAAAGCAAAAAAAACCATCGATATTGATGATGAACCAGTTAAGAAAATTAGT
>Ga0209533_1002636_pt1 | contig 16158 bp, 22 predicted proteins | sample COG_04_FD_184748 | JGI IMG/M metagenome (GOLD analysis project Ga0209533, IMG submission 184748) | Pelagic Microbial community sample from North Sea - COGITO 998_met_04 (SPAdes) (version 2) | ecosystem: Environmental > Aquatic > Marine > Neritic zone/Coastal water | place: Helgoland, sampling...
CCCGACGGAGAAGGTTGTAAGGTCATCTTCCACGAGGGACACGCTGTTACTGGTGGTATACATGGTAGAATCTGGTGGCACCCGCTCGACGTTAAGTTTGTCGTGCACCGTCTCCACTGCTAAATAAAATCAAAAAGACAAAAAACAATATAAAATCAAAAAGACAAAAAACAATATAAAATCAAAAAGACAAAAAACAATATAAAAAACAAAAAACAATATAAAAATCAAAAGACAAAAAACAAATTTTTTATTTACCTTTATAATTGAAATATATTTTATCTTCCATTTTTTCTAATTTATTTTTAATATCTTTAATATTATTATTCATATCATCTAATTTTTCGTCAGATCGACTCATAAATATTTTCATATCATTAATATATTTATAATTCTCATCTACTTTTTTTTCTTGAGCATAAACTTTATTATTTAATAAATCTAATTTTTCAGAATGTTTACCAATTTGAAAGATTATACCACCTATAGATAATACAGTTGCTGAAATAGGAGCAAGTGTATTAAAATTAATACTCATATAGTAATTAATATATATTAGAAAAAAAGTAATCTTAAATCTCAAAAAATTTGAGATAAAGATTTAATGTTTTGAATCTCCCAAATCTGAACCAAGTTTCGAAATGTCTGCTGTATCTCTTATCAACATCACCAATGGGTCAACTGATCTCACGGGGATCCACTTCATCAATAACGGTGTAGTGGGTACTATGTGTCATTTGACGCAGTATGACCGGTCATCGTTGTGCCCTCCAGGAAGAGACCCAATGTCTCTTGTCAAAGTTGTATTGAATCAGCGGAATGACGATTATATAGTTGTTTATAAAAATCAGACAAAAAACATTATTGTAAGAAATAGTTTTACAGCTTAGATTGTTATATCATAGATTAGTTAGTTGTTGTAATTAATAAACTTTTTTTCGTTTTTTTTTATGTTTTTTCAATGTTTTTTTCTTAGGTTTTTTAAATCTTTTTTTCTTATGTTTTTTTAATGTTTTTTTCTTTTTTAATCCAATCATATTTCTAAATCTTCTACATATTCCATCTTTACAACATATTCCATCTTTACATATTTTTTTAGAGTTATCACTATCACTATCACTATCACTATCACTACCAGGTTTGGATAAAAGAGTTACTGGAGGTTTTGAACTTCTTCTTCTTATTCTTCCCTTTTTATTATGACCATGTAAACTGTATTTTCCATCTTCGTCTATTTTTAATATACAATTAGGATCATGATGACAAGATAAAATTAAAAAATGAAGCATTTTACCTTTATAATTAATCCTACTTTTTAAATAATCTATAAAATCAGATAAACATAAAGACCTTGGACTTTTAGTTTTTCTTCCTACTAATCCTTCAAAATCAGCACGAAACTTTTTATCTCCACTAAAATAATAATAATCATATTTATTAGTAGACTTTTCTTTCTCTATATCAAAAATTTTGTGTATACCACCTTCTTTAACTTCCCATATTCCTTTATATGGTATAGGTTCAATCAAATCAAAATACCAATCTCTTACAAGTTGTCTTAATTCAAATTTTAAATGACAAATAGTATTATCTTCAAATGAGATTTGATTTCTTGGTGAACCAAAAGGACTCATCATACTTTTAAATACTTGTAGTCCATTCCCTTCTAAAAACATACTTTTAAAAAATTCTATCCCTCCACTACTTGCAAATACGCCATTTGGACCAAGAACTTTTTCATGAAAATCATCTTGGTATGAGAGAGCAGAGCATTGATCTTGACATGATGTTATATATTTTGCTTTATGATTAAGTAGTTCTTGAACTTTCCATATATCTTTATCATCATCAAATTTCATATTACAATCGGAAGTACCTGGACAAGCTCCATGGTATGATATAATAAAAAAAACATCATCCTTAGTATTTTGCGCTAATCGTCTTGAAGTGCGAACAGAAGATAAAACACTTTCAAAATTTAAACCCTGAGGTATATACCCAAAATCTTTACCTGGATCATGCATAATAATATATAATATATAATATATAATATTATAATTAATATTTATTATAATTGATATTTATTGTAAACTTCAGTATTGTGAAATTCTGAACGAGAATTAGTCAGAGAATTATACTTATCTTTAAGATTTTTTTTTTGTGATTCATTTCCTTTTTTATAACATTGATCCATCATGCTGTTAACACCATCCACGATTTGATCATCTAATTCATTTCCATTCCAAGTATTCCATTTACCAATATATCCTTCACTTAAAGACATTTCAGGGATTGCTTCACAATTTAATTCATTTTCTGTATTATCTATTAAATCGTTATTTTGTTTTGCTTTATATAATGCCCACGCACCTAAACACATACAATGATTTTTACCTACTCTTTCCTTAGACCAATCACTTTGTCCTGTATCTTTAGAGAAATTACTACTTTCTTCACGAACATCGAAACATATTTGATGAACTCCTCCACCTTGCTCACTACAATATCCTTCATTATCCCATGATCCTCTTTGATCATTTGTATCTTTTTGACATTTTTTTAATGGTTCTCCATATATATTTTTAAGATCAGGATGAATAAATTCTTTTATTTCATCAACTATTTCTCGTCCGATTAAACTAAGTTGAACAAATATATCACCCATACCTCCTTTTAAATCTTCTGGTTTAGTAGAATTTCTTTCTCTACAGTAATCACCTGTAATTTCGTCTTTATCTATCTGTTTAAATTCATCTTCAGAACATATTCTACCGTTATGTAAGATACCTTTGATTAATCTCCCAGATGGAGCATGTAATCCATTCTGTGTTTCCCCATTCATACATTTAAAACTTGTGACTGAATCTGGTATTGATTCTTCATTTGAACAAGGATCATCTATTGTAATTACATAATAATCAAAATCACCATCACTTAAATTCAGTGTCATTTTTTCAACTTTAGAATATTTCATTAGATCACAATTACAAGGGACACAACATCTATAATAATCTCCACATATTTTATTACCATTTAAATCTTCAATATAAATAAATGATTTATTATCTTTACGATTGACATCTATAGGTGAACCGCTAACTGCGCAATAAAATCTATTATATTGATCAAATTCTTGTTTAGTTGGATTTAAATTCATAATATGATGGAAAAATTGAGCACCACCAGAATTTCTATTTCTATCTGGAAATATTTTATTAAAATCATTCATTAAATTATCATATAATTGTTGTGGATTAATATCATCTTCTTCTTTATATAAATATCTAAAATATAATACTAATAATATTATAACAATAAATATCAAAATTCCAATAAATAAATACATATATATTAACAAATAAATTTGATTTAAAAATATTTTAATATATAAACTATAATGATTATTCCTATCCGTTGTTTCACCTGTAATAAAGTCATATCAGATAAATGGGTTCCATTTGTTGAACGAGTAAATCAAGAAAAACAAAATAGTACTGATTCGATTAAAGATTTAGATATCGAATATATTGATTTAAAAAACCCAAACAAATCAATCGAGGGTAAAGTTATGGATGAATTAGAATTACATAGATATTGTTGTCGTAGAATGTTTCTAGGAAATGTGCATTTAATCACATATATTTAATATATTTATATTATATAATGGTTACTGCTTATGATTATAGACCAGAAATAGCGAGTAATGATCATAATGTTGATAAAATGAATAGTTATAATAAAGCACAAATGAATCAGTTGAAAAATAAGATTTTTTTAGATAATAAAGATAACACAAAATTAAATAATAATAAATTTATAAATATGACTATTGAGCAAATATATGATAAAATAATTAATCTATTACCAAATTTATATAATGATTATCACAAAAAATATTTAGAAACATCATTAAATTTAAAAAATGATGATAAATTTGTATCAGATAATATAGTGGTTAAAGAAACTTTAAAATATATGATTTTAAATAATGAAAATATGATATATCTAGGTATTGTTTTTATTATAATATCTTTTTTATTATATATGATTAATTTATAATGTATGAAATTTTTCTACTTATCATAATTTTTATTATCATATCAAGATATGATTTAAAATATATTATATTATTATTAATTGTGATATTTTCTTTATTGAAATACTATAAACAATACGATAAAAATGAAAGTAATTTTCCTTATAATATATCATATATTCTAAACAGATTAGAAAAATATAAAAATATTAATGATATTGAATATAAATTTGGTATGAAATATTTTTCATCTTTTATGGATGTAATAAAAAAAATAAACAACAATAAATATGATAATCTCAATGATAAATATGATAGTGCAGAAGAATATTTACATTTATCAATAAAACACTTTAATTCTTTAACACTGTCTAGTGATAATTCAAATCTTAAAACAGATATTGAATTATTACATAAAGAAGGATTAATTTTATTGAAAAATACATCTAAAAAATTAAATGATCAATGGGGAAAAAACCCAAATACAACTAAAAAACAAATCATATTTGATTTACCCAAACCTCATAATTCAAGTTTCATCTATAAAAAATAAATATACATATTTGATATGGACTATTGTTTAAATATTGATACTAATAAATATCAATCTATTAAAAAAATAAATAGTTATAATTATACATTTCTTAATAATTTAAGTAAAAACAATGTAAATATTAATATATTTTATGATATATTAAATAGTTATGAAATATATAAATTAAAAAATATATATAATTTTTTATATAAAAGAATATTTAAATTAGATATTGAAAATATTAATTATAAAAATACTTTAAATAATATTAATTCAGATGAATTAGATAGTCTTTTATCTGATTATATAGATACAGATATTAAATTAATTGTAATCATGAATTCAATTCAGCAATATTATCATCCATTAATTATATGACATTACTGGATGGAAAGATATAAATAAAATGTTAATTTTAGAGCATAATACCGAGGTCTTCAATGATATCACTTGCAAAAAATTCATGTTCCACACCATTACCTTCTTTGCCAGTATAAATGTACTCTTTTGGTCCTACACCGTAGACATCATAAGGTTTAATCCCTGTTACAGTTAATTCTGTTTCTATGAATGGTCTCCCATATGTAGCTGCTAGTCTTACTTTCACCATTTCACCAATTAAATCTTCGGGAATATCTCCTATTTGTTTTGACATATGTTCTTTACCATCATCTGTTCTGATTATATATATACTTCCTCCCGGGTGAAATTCTTTATATGTACCCGTTTCTAATGTACTATTAGTTTCACCCACTCGTTCCCAGCTGCGGATACCATCATTTCTTTTATAGAATGAAACAATATCACCTGGTTTCGGTGCAAAAGGTGCACCACCTCTCATTGAAACCTTTCTGTTCGCTCTACGAGCAGTTCTCATCAAACGTCTGGAACTTTTTCTATTTCTCCGTGTAGATCGTCTTGTAGATTTTCTGGCAGTTTTAGTTCTTCGCGCAACTTTAGTTCTTCGTGCAACTTTAGTTCTCCGATCAACTCGTCTATTAACATTCCGTGATTTTTTCATTTTATAATATATAGTAGAAAAAAAAAAAATAGATTTATTAGAAAAAAAAATAGATTTATTAGAAAAAAAAATAAATTAGTAATTTATAATTCTATTATTCTTTTAATGAAATTATTTTATTAATGTAAATTAATTTTATCAAAAATATTTTCTTTTTTATTATTTTTCCTATATAGTTTTAAATTAGATGTATTGTTTTTATTATATTCACATTTATCTATATTAATATTAATTGGTATTACAATAGGTATATTAACACTATAAGAATTATTAATATTTTTCCTGTATTCTTCTATTGACAACTTACCTCCAAATTTGGTCAAAGTTAATCTAGGCAAGGCCATTTTTATTTTATCTTGATTGTTAAATTTAATATTGTTATATAAATTTATGATATTGATCATTTCATAAATATTGTTTTTATGATTATCATAAGCATATCTGGCAGAACATTCAAGAGAACAAAAATCACCTATAGTATAAAATATTTTGTTTACATATTTATACGGTAACCCAGTAATAAAATTATCAAAATTATGACAACAATTCCAACAAACATCACTAATATTTGAATTATTTTGATCACATATATTATTTATACTATTATCTGTAATATTAAATAATATGTCAAAATTAGGAGAAGTATTATAATTTAATTTTATAATAAGATCATCAATACTGTCTTTATCATCTGCAAATATGGGATTATTATTAACTATGTATGTTTCTTTTGGTTTTCTACCTCTTTTCTTTTTTACAGTCTCAGGCATATATATTATTATTCTTATATTAATCTTAATATTTATCTTTATATATTTAATTAATTGGAGTTGAACCTACAGGTAAATTTAAAGAATTCACGCCACCCATATTAGAATTGGCATTGGCATTAGCATTAGCATTGGCATTGGCAACATTAGTATTAGATCCGGGTGGTGGCATTGGCGGTGGAGGAGGTATTCTTGCTGGTGGTGGAGGTGGTGGAGGTGGTGGTACTGATGGTGGATCTGCTCTTGCACCTCCAATGGGTGGTGTACTGGTATAAGGTTTAGACACTTCATTTAAATAATCATCAGATACAAAACTAAATACTTTTCTAACAACTAAATAATAAAATATTATACTTATATTGATAAATATAAATGTTTTTATAAATGTTTCATTAAATAGTGATAAAGAACTATTATTCATATAAAACATTATTTGAGTAATCAACTGTATAGTTGACATACGAAGTATATCATAAATCATATCAATTACATTTGGTTCTAAATCCAATTTGAAATTATAGAAGGTACTCATATTATATTATATAATATAAAAAATAAGTTTAAAAATAAACTTTTTTATTATCAATATAGTAAATATGACAATTGGCAGTATATCATTTCAATCTAATATTTCTATTATATTAATAACAATAATAATGATATTAATATGTGTATATTTTTATCTTGATTCACGTAAAATGAAATTACAAATTGAAACACTAGAGAAAAACAATGAAATGTTTATTAAAGACATCGAACAAATTAACACAGGATTACATCAAATATTTAGTATGAATAAAAAACTGCTCGGGTCCGTTGAAGAAAAAGGTGATAATATACCTACTAAAATATCAGATACATCACCTGGTAAAATAATAGAAGGTAACGATGTTGTATCAGAAGTCACAAATGATATGGAAGATATCGTTTCAGATAAACAAGAGATAAATCCAAGTGATGATTTATTTTTCAATATAAATTCAACTAAAATTGATGATAAAAAAGATAATATTATAGATGAAAATAATGATATTATTGATGACATATTAGAAGAAAATGATAATGATGATTTAGAAGATGAAATTGATGATGAAATTGATGATGATTCTGGTGATGATTCTGATGATGATTTAGATGATAGTGGTGATGGAGGTAAAATCGTTGATTTAGAAGATGATATCAAATTAGATGAAACAATAAACATGGAAGGTATTGATGATTTAATCACAGGTGATATTGTTTTAGGTGGTAATCATTCGGATGATATTGTTTTAGGTGGTAATCATTCGGATGAATTACAAAAATACATTGATATGTCAGTAAAGGATCTTAAGGAAAAATGTGTTGAATTAGGATTAAAACATTCCGGTAATAAGCACACATTGGCACAACGTATAGTTGATAAATTAGGTTAGTTAAATTAATTACTTTCACTTAACATATCCAATAAAGTGTTCACATCACCATCACCACTTCTAATTTTTTCCATAGTTGTAGGTAGTTTTCCTGGTTCACTTAATAAATTTAATCCATATATATCATGAAGATAGTCATATGCTTCAATTGTATCCAAATGCATTATTTCAATATCAAAACTATAATTGTGTGGTAGTTGATAAGGGGTATCATCGTCTTTTTTGAATGATAAATCTAATGTATATATATTAATAGGGGAATGAGAATGATGAAGCATATTTCTTTGATAGATTGTGTTATCTAATGATGACGATATCGGGATAGTTGCTAGTTTATTATCTGGTGATAGGTGTTTCTGTAAGGTACCATCATCAAACATTGATATATATTTAGTATCTCCCTTGGCGCCTGATATTGTTGCTTGTTTTAAATATATGCTTAGAACATTTAATCCACCCGAAAACCCTAATGTTTCAGGATTATTTATTGTCAATACTCCATCTGTTGAACATCCAGAATTATTATCATTAATATGTATAGTTGTATAATATACATGATTGTTAAATAGTATATTATATTCTTTTGTCCTATGTAATTTATAATGGTCATAAGTCATTTCTTTAAACTCATTAAAATTGATATTTTGAGTTTCCATATGTCCATTTAATAAATTTATAGATTGAAGTAATTCTCTATAATTATTTCCATTGCCATTATTTCCATTATTATAACCATTATCCCTTACAGATACATTCCCATCCAGACCCTCAACCATTTTCTTTTTATTTGGTGTGAAAAAACTTTTTATCAGTGAATATATTATGCCTATAATCGCCACAGAAGATATACCAATCAAAACTTTCATATTAGTGTTAAGATTTGATAACATTTAATAAATAAAATATAATAAAAAAAAAATATAAATTAATATATAATGCCTAATTGTAATTCACACAGTAATAACTCACATGCTAATGCTAATGTCAATGCTGCTAATGCTGAAAATTCAAATAATAATCACACAGGATTCAAAGGAGTCCCTACAAATGTATATGACGACTGCCCAGCTTTAATGTCTGATGGTAGATTTCTCACCAGTTATTTACCAAATTGTCAATTAAACAAAAATCTTGGCAAATTATTCGGTTCAAAACCATTAACCAGTTGGGAATATACATATTATTTAACTAATGAATCAGGTAAAGTAAATAATTTCATGAATCAAGAATACAAACAAAATTATGGATGTTCTGCTTATCCATACAAAATAATAGAACCTGAATTAAAACAAGATTGTAATACCGATAATTGTGTAATAAGAACCGCTAATCCACACGGGATGGGTATATTTTAAAAATTGAAATATGTATATTAATTACATCTTCCAGCGATTCTTACAGTCTAAACAAGTAAAGAACTGAGTCATCGGTTCATCTGCCGACCTTGTTTGTAATTCATAATAAGAACATTTACGACTACCACATTTACGACATTTGTATCTGTCTGTCATTGCTTCTGGTTTAATTTCATATTTCATTTTATCTCTTTTTATTTTGGCATCTATAATTTCTTTCCAATTATCTGGATGTATTTCATATACAGATAATTTTGATATTTCTTCCGGTTTTATATCATTATTTTTTATTTTATCTAATAAATAATTATTTTTAATATATGAATCTTTATTTAAATTAATATATATAGATCTTATTTTTGAGAAATATAGATTGTAAAATATTTTATTATCCCATCTACGGTTAATATTATTTTCTCGGGTATTATCAATCACAAAATTAAAGATACTTTTTTCAATATTTCTTGATAAAGATTCGTCATCTATTAAAGAATTTAATTTTTGAACACAACTATTACGAATTTTATCGTTATTTGAGTTCATTATTTTATAGTTATAATAATATTATAATCAAATTTATAAATATTAATATTTATAATATATGGGTGAGAAGTTATCTTGCGAAGATTATGTAAAATTAGCCCGTAAAGGATTACTAACAAAAAATCTATGTAATGATGCGCGGCGAGCATGTCATTATGATAAAATTAAAAATTATAAGGTTGATGATTGGAATGTGATACAGAAGATTTGTGATAAAGATAAGCGAAAACGCGACGAGTCAGAGCCAGAGCCAGAGCCAGAGCCTTCACGTCCGTATAAACGTGGACGTGGACGTGAAGATGACGCCGCGAAGTATTGGTTAAGTGATAATCCGATAACAATTAATTATAGCAGTAAAGATGATGATGATGTTATACAATTTACATCTGGAGAAGGAAAATTATCTGATAGAAGATTACAATATCTTAATAATGGATCACTTAAGAGATTAATTAGTGAAATGAAAGATGGTGTGGACGATAGTAAAGTCTTATTACCTTTTAAACCAAGACATATAATGCCTCAACATTTAGTATTAGAATGTCGTAAAATTACAGATAATGAATGGGAAGTTAAAGCACTCAACGATAAAGAAATGTGGAACGAGGCAAAAATAACAAATAGTGGTAAATGTAAATCACCAGGAACGTGTGGAAATTTACAAGGATTTTTACAAGGATTTTTTCACGATCAATATGTATTTGATAGTGATGGAACAATATATTATACTGGTTTTTCCTATGGTGGAGGTGGACAGGAAAGAAATAATAGAGGTATTTATAGAAGAAATAAAAAAAAGAAAACTTCAAAAAGAAAAAGAAAAATTACTAAAAGAAAAATTACTAAAAGAAAAAAGAAATCTTTAAAGAAAACAAAACGTCGTTAATAATTATTATTATCATTATCTAATTCATTTTCACAATTTTCATCGCTTTCGATTATCTCAAAATCATTTTCTTCTTCTTCTTCCTCAGCATCATCATAATCAGAATCTTCTTCTTCTGAATCAGGTTCAGAGTTTTCAGAATCATCTGAATCACAATCATCAAACCCTTCATTTACTATTTCACTATAATGTGCATATCTTGATATATCAAAATTGGATACACGATTTTTATCGTCAAATGCGATTAAAAATATGTCTCCGTAAAGTAATATAGACGATGAATCTTCATCCAGAAATTTAGATGATCCGTTGGGTATTAATTCATGTTTATTACTATATTCTTCTTCACCATCATACCATCCATAACATCTTATAGTTTCAGTATTGTTGATCCAGGTATATAAATGGCGAATATTATTTGAACCACGATTATTAGAATTTTTATTTAATGTATTAACTATGCTTTTATTTTCAATATTTAATTCAAGCTCATTCATAGTGGTATCAACATTAATTCTAATAATTGTTTTCATTTAATCTAATATTACAATTTTTTTTTAAATAATTAAAAAAAAAATAATACAAATTATAAATGTATGACTATAAAAAACAAAAAACTTTTGATGAACGTTTAATAGAATCTACAAATATTATGACCAAATATCCAGGTAAAATACCGATAATAGTATCTAAATCAGATAAATGTAGATTAAACGATATCGATAAAAATAAATATCTTGTTTCATCGGAACTAACTTTATCACAATTTATTTATACTGTTAGAAAAAGAATTAATCTTGATGCTTCACAGTCATTATTCTTTTTTATAGATAATACTGTACCAAAAAATAGTGCTCCACTTGGAGAAATTTATAATATACATAAAGAGAAAGATGGTTTCTTATATATAGTGTATACATCCGAAAATACATTTGGTTAATGTATAATTATTATTTTTGTTTTAAAATAAATGATGAATTTTATAATCACAAATTAGATTTAGATAAATTATCATATTTGATTGAGAAATATGATTTGAAATGTAAAGGAAATATTAAAGAATATTGGATTAATAATGTTCGAATTATATCTAATGATAATATTCAATTTAATAAAATAATTGATAAAGATACCCATTTTACTGATAATTATCTAATACAACAATATGATATATTAGAATGTGATACATTTAGTTTTTATGAATCACATTTAGAAGAAAAATATATTTTATATGAAAATATTATTGATGATATTAAAATAATTGTTAAAAAATATGATAATTTTATAACATTGACATATGAATCAGAAAATAATATTGATAATAATTTTTTATATTATATATAATATATGAATTCAATTTTAATAATAATTTTAGCATTTGTTATATTGTTCATACTTCAAAATATTATGAATAATCGTTTAGGTATTAATGAAGTTATTAATAAACATATTGATTCACAACTTAAGACCAGTGTTGATCAAGTAAGGTCAAAACAATCACAAGTCAACAAATATATTAAAGACAAATCAGAAATAAAAACCGAATTTAAAGATCCATTTTATAAATTCCCTGATCCAATGCTTTCTAATATAAGTCATCCATTATCTGCTGGTTACAAACCAATGTTTAATCAACTTAACGAAGGACCGCCTGATATGACAGGACTTGATATAGTTCGTAAAAGTGGATTAGATTATTACATCAGAAATCCTAAAGTATTTAATCCCATGCCTGTTGCAAAAGACACAATGGATGCTGATCCTGGTGATTATACCATGCAAGGTATTATACAAAAAATTACAGATGCTGAAGGTAAAAATGAAATGACAAGTGATGTTTATCTTACTAAATATCCTAATTATGCTTCATCTGATTTTGGTAATGAATTAACTAATGTAGGTTATTTCTTTGATAGTAAAAATAATAATTATATTAATCTTAAAGATAGAGTTCTACCTGAAAATTGTAAATTAGATGGTGATAAAATGTCTTGTGAATTAAACGGTGCTCTTCAACCTATCCCAGACAAATTAATGAAAAACGATAGTGCTGTCCTAAATAGTATCGGAGTATTGATTGATGACAAAGAATTAGTTCAATCTACAGATGGATATACAATAGGGACAGTTGATGGTGAAGATTATAAAATATGGACCTATCCAGATGAAAGTCCGTTAAATGGTGGCGCTGAATTTGGTAATGTTTATGCCAGTGCTCCAATAGGGACAAATGAAGGATATATGCATATTACTAATAAATTAAATTGTACTGATTGTGCTATATAACTATTTAAAAATTAATCAATTATTCTTTTATGAAATTATATAAACTTGATTGTATTTGTGAATTAATATTATCATCTTCTAATAATTATGATAATGTTTGTATAGATAATAATTTACTAACATTATTATATTCTACTAAATCTCATATAGATAAAGTGTCCCAAGATAAATGGGAAAAATTCAAAAAATTACATAATAAATATGAATATATTTATACATCATCAAATAAATCACAAAACATATCAGATGTCAATCCTATATCCAGATCATATTTTAAATTACACGAAATCATTCATGATTTTTATATTAAAGAATTTTATTTGTCATCATGTATAGCTGAAGGTCCCGGAGGATTTATAAATTGCTTACTTGATCATAATATTACAAACATATATGGTATTACATTAATTACCAACGAACGAAGTATCCCTTATTGGAACAACGGATTAATAAAAAATAATAAGGTCCATATCAATATCGGACAAAATACTGGAAATATTTATGTTAAAGATAATGCTATTAATTTTATAAATATAATTAAATCAAAAGGAACTAGTCAATTTGTTACTTCTGATGGCGGTTTTGATTACTCAGAAGATTTTAATAAACAAGAATTATCATCATATAAATTATTATTTTCTGAAATATTTATTGCGTTAAATATTCAATCTGAAGGTGGTACATTCATTATTAAAGTATTTGATTTATTTTATCACAAAACTGTCCAACTAATATATTTGTTATTTCTATCATATTCAGAAGTTTATATTTATAAACCTACAGTAAGTCGTTTATCTAATTCTGAAAAATATATAGTTTGTAAAGGATTTAAACCTTTTAATAAAGAAATTATAGATCTTCTTGACAAATATTATGATAATGTTAATAATTTACATATAAATGTTCCTCAAGAATTTATAAATAAAATTAAAGAATATAATAATCTTTTTGTAAATAATCAGATTAATTATATAAAAAATATATTGAAATTTAATGTAAAAAATATTAATGAACGTATTAAAGAACAAGTAAAAAATTCATATGATTGGTGTGTTAAATATAATATTCCTATTAATCGTGATTGTATTTATTTAAGATGAATTAAGAATATATTAATCTCATAAAAGTATTTCGTGGCTTACTTTTTTTCCTTACACGATCACTGTTAAAACAATCTATATTTCCTATCAAATATAATTTATTTTTTGCTCTACTATATGCTGTATAATTAATATTCATATCTAAATGATATGGATTTTTACATACATATATTACAACTGGAAATTGTAATCCTTGTGATGAATGTACTGTTCGTGCTAATGCAGGTTTAATTTCTCCTTCATTTAGATGTATTTCAGATTCTTCACCATCGCAATTTTTATATTTAATTTTATATTCATATTTATCTGTTTGTTCTAAAATTACCCCTTCATCACCATTATGATATTTTTTCTTAGAATTATTTTTTGCTATAATTATGTGATCACCTTTTGTATAAATTTTATCACTTTTTTTATTATTATATAAATTTCTAACAAATTTAGAATATTTCATACAATCATCATTTGTATATGTTATAATCTGAAATGTGTTATTATTATTTTTATCATAATTATATGGAACATAACCATCATCTTTTAATTGTATAATTAATTTTTCAAATTTATCATCAGTTTCCTCATAACTTTTTGTAAAACCATATGATATTTCTTTACAATATTTACGTGTTAAAGAATTTTCATTATTAGGGTCTAGTGTCCATTTATTATCTTGTGATAATATTTCTTCACATAAAGGGACAATATCTCCATCAGATCTATAATTTTTTGTTAGTTCTGTTTTTTCAATCATATCATAATCTATTAAATCTCTAAAAGGACTACCGATACCAACAGGATATAATTGATTATTATCACCCAATAATATTATATGTAAATCATCATAATAAGAACATATCTTAATAAATGTATTAAATATCATTAGATCTACCATACTCATTTCATCTACAATAATATATTTTGAACCACTATCTATTGCGTCCATCAATTTTGATGTCCATTCATCTGATGTACCACTACTATCACTATAATATTCAGCACTATCATCATCATCATTTTTTTTGCGATATTCATATGAATATGAATGAATAGTTCCATATTCTATAGTAATCATACCTCCTTCACTATCTAATTCATCTTTTCCACGATTTTTAGCTGCATGAGTAGGTGTTATAAATATAGTTTTTTGTTTTTCCATCAAAGTTATATATTTACATAAATATTTAACTACACTCGATGTTTTACCTGTTCCTCCTTTACCTATTACAGAAGATATAAAATTTTTTCTGGACATATTAATTGCTAATAATTGTTCATCCGATAACATTTTATCTTTAGGACATATATTTTTAAAATCATTTAATGTTAGATCTTCTATATCATATTTTATATTTTTCATACTATTAATATTTTCTTTTAAATTAAATTCAGCATCTTTATATTTCTTTAAACTAATTTTCCCACCATTACTAATACATATATCATTTTTGTTTCTATATTCTTTTTTATCCATTATTTTCATCAATTTTTTAATATTTATTTCACAATTTCTCTTATTATTGTTAATATTTTTTTTTATATATTCTATTATTTTAGGTTCTGTTACATATACATGTCCTTCTTTAGAACACATTTCTTCTAATATAATTATACCATATATTTCGTGTCGGCGTTTACTATCTTTTGTCCACCATTTATTTTCTAGTGAAATTTTATCAATAGTTATCGGTGTAATATTATATTCTCTCAATTTTTGTGGATGTTCTGCTAAATAATTAAAAGTTCTATTACTTTTATCATAGAATTCATTCTTGATAAATTGTTTAATAATTTTCCGTTTATTATTTATTGTGATGTTTAATTGTTTAATATTATCATAAAATTCAGATATTTTTGACAATCCATTATAAAATTTATCATAATTCTTTTCATACGTTAAATAATATAAATCACCATCTCTTTCTTCATCATATTCTAATTCACCTTTAATATTATCAAATAATGTAATTAATTCTCCATTAAAATCCATATTTAATGTAAATATTAAATATAAATCAAATTTAATAACAAATTATAAATTATTAATAATACTCTATACTATACTTATCTACACTTTCTTAAATATTAAAATTTAATGTAAAAAATATTAATGAACGTATTAAAGAACAAGTAAAAAATTCATATGATTGGTGTGTTAAATATAATATTCCTATTAATCGTGATTGTATTTATTTAAGATAAATTAATTTCCTT
>Ga0209533_1002638_pt1 | contig 16141 bp, 8 predicted proteins | sample COG_04_FD_184748 | JGI IMG/M metagenome (GOLD analysis project Ga0209533, IMG submission 184748) | Pelagic Microbial community sample from North Sea - COGITO 998_met_04 (SPAdes) (version 2) | ecosystem: Environmental > Aquatic > Marine > Neritic zone/Coastal water | place: Helgoland, sampling...
TCAGCGGACAAGTGATAGCAATGTTTTATTTTAAGTAAGAATGAATTTAGCGAACTATACAAATGAATGGAAGGAGCGGACGTCGCTCTTGGAGATGACACAGCCTGCGGGTTGGTGGCGTGATGGGTTTCCATTAGGAAATGGAAGCTTGGGAGCCATGCCTTACGGGCGACTGTGTGAAGAGCGTATATTAATCAATCACGAGCGCTTGTGGTATGAAGGTGTGCGTCCAGAGCTACCAGACCTTGGTCACTTGTTGACAAAAGCGCGTCAGCTAATTGACCAAGGTGACTACCTTGCCGCGAACGAACTCTACTACGACGCACTAAAGAGCGAAGGCCGAGAAGGCGTTTGCGCAGTGTATCATCCTGCTGGAGATCTGTGCTTTAGAAGCACGATACAATGGCGCTTTAAAAACTATCGTCGCTATTTGGATATGGCAGCAGGCGAGACCTTAACGCGCTGGGAGTGGTTGGATGCGGTTCAGATCCGTCGCAGCTTTGTTTCTAGGGCGGATGACTGTATCGTAGTTGAGCAATTGGGAGGTGGCTTGGTTGATCAAGAGTGGAGCATCAATTTGGAATTGCATGACTTGTTTGATGCAATACGTCAAAATGGAGACCGCTTTCAGCCTCCGATTCAGTTTACATCACAGTCTGATGGTGAGTGGATCTACGGCGTTGGAACCTATACCGATCCTAATTACGACAATGCAACGTATGGTATTGTTGCGCGTGTGGTAACCTCGGAGGATGCGGGGGTTCACAGCGAAGCATTAGGAGCGATCACGGTTCGAGGTTCGGAGCGTCTATTAGTCATCGCAAAGGTCTTTGTGTATGAAGAAAGTGAGAATGCAATTCGTCGATTGAAGGAGGAAATTATCCGACTCGATACCGATTATGACGTTCTGTTGGCACGTCACGAGATCAAGCATCGTCAACAATTTGATGCCTGTCATGTGGAGTTTTCAGATGGTGAAGATAATCATACTACGAATGAGGTTTTACTTGAGAAGGCATACAATGGAACGATGCCGGTTGTCATGTTGCAAAAGATGACCGCATACGGTCGTTACTTGCTAGTGGGGAGTTCCAATCATACTTCGGTGCCTTCAAATTTACAAGGTATCTGGAATGGTGATTATGCCCCGCCATGGGATTGCTTCTTCATGATCAATGAGAATCTGGAGATGAACTATTGGCAGGCTCTACCTGGGGGGATGAGCGAAAAAGTGCTCGGTGTGTTCAATTTTTATGAATCCAACTTAGAGCAATATCGTGAGAATGCGAACAAGCTCTATGGCTGTCGTGGTATTTTTATTCCTGCATTGACCTCACCTGAGACCGGCTTGTTAACACACCCTGGTTCATGGATTGCGAATTGGATATCGGGTGCAGGGTGGATGTGCCAACTGTTTTACGACTATTACCTATACACAAATGATAAGGTTTATCTGCGTGATCGACTGTTGCCGTTTATGCGAGAGGTGGCGCTCTTCTATGAAGACTACTTTACTTACGATGCTGCTGGTAAAGTGGTGATCTCGCCATCGACCTCACCAGAGAATTGGCCAAAGGAATTTTGTGAGATCGAGTCACCGACCTCCCATTATGCACGCCTTACAGTTAATGCGACGATGGACGTGGCAGTGGCACGTGAGCTGATCAGCAATTTATTACTCAGCGCGCGGGAGTTTGGCATGTATGGTGAAAGCCATGAGCGGTGGGAGTGTATGCTGGACGGGCTTCCTGATTATGAAGTTAATGAGGATGGTGCGATTCGCGAATGGATTGACCATCGTTTTTCAGACAATTACGAACATCGCCATTTATCGCATATCTATCCAGTCTTTCCAGGGTTCGAAATTTCTGCAGATAGTGATCCGACGCTGTTCCATTCGTTTAAGACTGCGGTGGATAAGCGCGGCACGGTAGGTTTGAAAGATCAGACTGGTTGGTCACTTGCCCATATGGCAAATATTCGCGCCAGAATGGGTGATGGGGCGCAAGCATATGAATGTTTGGAAATATTAATGCAGACCTGCGTCGGTAAGAACTTCTTCACCTATCATAACGACTACCGTGGTTGTGGAATGACAATGGGATGGTTTTTCGGTCATTCGACACCCTTTCAAGTGGACGCGAACATGGGCCTGACCTCTGCCGTGTATGAGATGATCGCTCAATCACGCCCTGGCGTCATCCAGTTGCTACCTGCATTACCGCAGCAATTAAGTTCGGGACATGTGAGGGGCTTGCAAACACGTGCGGGTGTGCGCATTGATATGAAGTGGCAATTGGAACCGTTTGAGGTCGATGTCGATTTTGTGTCGGTTCGCGATCAAACCATTTGTGTCAAAGTGCCAACGTCATTTATGTTTGAAGCAAACGTTTCTGATCAAGCACCAGATACGCCATGGCATCTCTCTGAAATTGATTTGAAGGCAGATACGCCGTTGCACTGTAAATGGTGCGCAAGTAGTAATCAGCTGGTTTTAAGGAAGTAAATTATGCTGTCTGTGCGTCGCTATTTTAACAAGGAGCTGTGCTTGCTACTGGTGTTGGCCTTTGCGAGTCAACTGGTAGGCACTCGTTCGACTGTCGCGATTGAGCCGCGTCCAACTTCGACATGGGAAATGCCCGATTCGGCAGACGTTCTCCATATGACATGGGTGAAGGGGCCACCAGCCATGCAAGCCTTCAACCCGATCGATAAACATCTAAGCGGCTTTCGTGAGGATGCAGCAGAGTTGGCCTTTCGTAGCGGTCGTTGGGGGATGCTGTTCAATCCGCGGATGATGGAACTCTCGCACCTAACTCGTTCAAAGACTGCGGATGCTAAAGCTGAGTTACTCGATTACGATCAGTTGCGAAGCAAGTGGTCAATAAGTCAGTTGAATCTTGCTGCTAGAATCGATGGTAAAATCTATCGAGCCGTGGGCGGTGCAATTCCCAGTTTAAAAGAGGACTACAGTTACTCACCGATTCACATCGTAGAGAGTGGTTCTTGGTATCAGCACGTAGCCATTTATGATCTAGATTTAGTGGACGCTGACGGGGAACTCCTTCCCGCAAAGTCATGGTTTGAAATCAGAGCGTGGGGAGATCGTTGCCATTTACAGTGGTTTGTGGAGCCCGAGTCTGGTAAAGCGCCAGAACTACGGATGGAATTGAAGAGCGAGCAATTACCCAATGCAGGGTTTGTATATAAGAAGAGTCCGGTCGTAGAACTGTCCCTCAATTTTTCTGAGCAAGCGACCGATCAAGCCTTGCACGGTAATTCAATTCGTGTTCAGGCAACTACCACGGATGAACACGCGCGCAAAGCCCCTAGTGCGAAGTATTCGAATCAAAGTGGCGCGTGGGAAGTTTCGATCCCACGGCAAGTGTGGCGAGACCGTAAGGGCGTTGCGTTCAATCCCGAGTATTTAGACCGTCAGTCAAACTATGACCTGAGCTTTGAAAATGCATCTGATGAACCTTATGATTTAAGGCTGCGTTTATTGCATGACTATCATCCTATATCTGGCTATGTGCCTTTGATGTATGATGCCGATGGAGTCCAAACTGGTTTGCCCCTGCAAAACAGTAAGAACTGGCACGTTAAGAAAGGTCGTCCTTTTCCTTATGAAGGATCTTGGATCCATGTGAGCACGCGTATGACACTCGCTCCGCACTCAAAGGTAGACTTAGATTACATAATCGCCCACGCGCAGTGGCATGGCTTACCTGCTTCTTCGGTCGCGCAATTAAGCCTCGTCGGTTGGGGGTATAATGGATTTTGGACGCAGATGGCGCTTGGCTCGTGGGGTGAAACACTCTGTGTGCAAGCTGGTAGAACCATGCGTCGTGCATTTATTACGGATGTGCGCCCTTTTCTGGTGAAGGGGAAGCGAGGCGATACCTATGATTGGACCAATAACGTCGGTGGTGCCGATATCGCCAAAGTGGTCGATAGCGAAGGGAAACTGGTGGTCTGGCAAGGAGCGGTTCAGGAGTATGACTTGATCGGGCCGAATCTCTCTCACTTTCGAGTGACCGAGCGCTCGGCATCGGAACAATTGCGCCTCACGATAGACACCTTCCTCCCACGCAGTGATTCGATCAACCGCTCTTATTTCAAGGTGCGCTTGGACGCATTAGAAGACTTTGATTTTCAAGAGTTAGCACTCTTTCAATTGGGGAGTGATTATTACAATTCGATGCGGTCACGAAAAATTGGCTGGGGTTCTGGTGAGCAGCTTACCAAGGTTTCGAAGCCTGAAGCTGCAAAATGGGGACATGTGTCCGAGCCCGTTGCGCTGGCGGGGTCCGATCCTTGGGTCAGTCTTTTTGATAATCCCAACGAAAGTTCTGAAGGTGGTAGTGCGGTGCGAGGGATCATTTTAAGGCAGTTCGAAGCTAAGATTGGCTGCAAGACATACACTGAACCTTGGGTGGTCGCAGGACGCACTAAATCCACATTAAACGCAGACATTACATTGTCCCCAGAAGTCACTCATCTTAACAAAGGCGACCGTATCGAGTTTACGGTCGAGTTGGTGATTTTTCCATTTGCTGCGAAGGATTACTATGGGCCCGATCAAGCGCTCAAGGCGCGTCTAGCAAAGCACTCTGACAGTTGGGAGCTGACGGCGCATGAAGCTGCAAATGTTGCGGTGCAGATCAATGGCGTCCGCAAACTCTTTCCTGCTACGATCGATTATGATGCACTTTCCGATTCAACTTTTTCAGTTTCCGGTAGTGGTGGTCTAGCCACGGTCCTACTTACTGGATTACCCTCACCTACGACATTTGAAATTGTAGAGAGGCTGGGCGCTAAGAACTATCCGCTTGGTGAGCGTATCTCCGTTGAAGCAGGACCACAGTATCATTACGATATAAACACTCAAACCTGGACTGCAGTGCTGGCACTGGAGCTAACAGATAAAACTGAGGAGCGGGTCTTTATGCTTCACATTAAAAACCAATAGGCGAAATCTGCTGATGCCTAAACTGTATCTAGCTTTTATTTTCAGTGTATATTTTCTGTCTAGCGGTTGGATCGCAGCGAAAGCAAGTCCTGATACCTTTTGGACCTATAAGACCGTCGATCACCATGAACTAAAACTCTCAGTGTTTTTACCAGAAGGCTATGAACTTTCTGTGCAGAGTTTTCCGACCTTTGTTGTCTTTCATGGCGGTTCGTGGCGTGTCGGCACGCCCGACATGCACTATCCTGATTGCGCTTATTGGGCCAGCCGTGGAATGATTGCTGTCTCAGTTGATTATCGGCTCAAGGAGCGCGATCAGGTCGAAGTGCCCTTGGAGTGTGTGAAAGACGCGAAGTCAGCAATACGCTACTTGCGAGCTAATGCTGTTGAATTGAAAGTCGATGCAGATCGTATCGTTGCTGCTGGAGGTTCGGCAGGGGGACAGATGGCGGCATCGGCAGCCATGCTTCGATCTTCGTTTACTGATGATGCGGCAGATGATGTATCAATTGTTTCAATACCGAATGCCGTCATACTATATAATCCGTATTGGGAAACGGGTTGTAGCCCCGAGCTGACACCGCCGAACTCTATCACTAAGGGCTTGCCGCCTATGATTACGTTTATCGGCGGGAAGGATCAGGCGATCCCAGTAGAGGGAATTAAAGCGTTTCACGACAAATTAAAGGCGCACGGCAACGATTCGGAGCTCTATATAGGCCACGAGGGAACGCACGGGTTTTGTAACGGCCGTAATCCTTTGAATCCCTATTTTTACTGGTCTCTGAAATTACAGGATCAATTTCTAGTGAAGCACGGTATGCTTCGCGGAGAAGACTCTATCCAACGTCCCGATGGTGTTCCATTGCTTAAGTCCGCTCTTGATTTTACTGCTTATTATTAACCCCAGTTTTGATGATACGTTTATTTCTTAGCTTATTTTTAGTATCTACAGCGGGTCTCCATACTGGCACTGCGGCAGAGGTAACTCGTCCATTGCAGCCAAATGTTATTTTGATTCTTGCAGATGACCTCGGCTGGCAAGACGTGAAGTGCTACGATCTCGATGAGCCTTCACCGGTAGAGACGCCGAATATTGATAATTTAGCCAAGCAGGGGGTGTTGTTTTGGCAGGCCTATTCTCCGGCTCCAACTTGTTCGCCAACTCGTGTAGCGATCATGACAGGTGAGCATCCTGCGCGAAACAATCGGACCCATGTGATTGGCGGCTCGCCGCCATCTCCTTATAACAAAGCGCAGCACCGCATGATGCCTCCTTATTACAAAGGACGGATGGAAGTCGACGAAGTGACCCTACCTAAAGTTTTGCGGGAGCATGGCTACGCGACCGGGCATTGCGGTAAGTGGCACATGGCAATCGATCACCACGCCTATCCGCAACCAGAAGATCAAGGTTTTGACTGGACGCGTAGCAATCTAGGCGCCACCCGTCGTATGCAGCCAGATCGTATGACTGGATTTGCCACTGACGCGGCAAACGATCCCTACAGACTGGATGAAAATGGCTTTCCGTATCACCAGAATAGTGAGGATGCGATGGAGTTTATTCGTGGCCATTCAGATCAGCCTTTTTTCCTCTATTATGCGACTTGGCTGGTGCATACGCCAATCCATACACGCAGCAAGCAGCTCTTGGATAAATACGTGGCTAAGCTCGGGGTTCAGCTTCCTGAGCATCCAGAAGAGTGGCATGGAGAAGGGCAGACGAACCCATTTTACCTAGCGATGGTGGAAGAGCTCGACTATCACATGGGGCGACTCTTCGAGTATTTAGAGGCGACCGATGACCCGCGCTGGCCGGGGCATAAGTTGAGCGAAAATACCTACATTATTGTTACCTCCGACAATGGAGGCATGGAACGTGTCCCGAATCAGAACATTACGGACAATTATCCACTCGATCGCGGTAAGATTTCGGCGATGGAGGGCGGCACGCGAGTTCCGCTCATCCTACGTGGCCCACAAATACCTGCAGGTGTTGAATCTGATGTTATGGTCAATGGCTTGGATTTCTATCCTACGATTTTGACCTTGGCAGGTATTGATAAGCCCGAAGGCCGTATCTTGGATGGGGTGGATCTTACTCAACTCTTGTTGCAGGATCCCACCGATGCGAGCCTCGTTAAAACCGACGCGGGTGCCATTCGCGATACAATGCTTTGGCATTTTCCAAATAGTATCGCGCTCGAAAGCACCTTGCGGATCGGGGATTGGAAACTCATTCGTAATTACGACTACGTGAACAATCAGCAATCGCCAGATCGCTATGAATTGTATCGTCTCTATGATTCCACTGACGGTGAGATGCAGCGGGTTGATATCGAAGAAGCGCATAACCTCGCAGCTGAATTCCCCCAAAGAGTTGAGTCGATGGATGCGCGTTTGTCCGAGCTATTAACTGAAATGGATGCGAGGTATCCGCACTACAATGCCGCATTCAAAGGGCCATTGCCGCACAAAGATGAAGTGCCGACCGTAGTTTCGCATGAGCGTGATGATAGTGTGGTGACGTTTGTTTACAAAACGAACGGCGCGCTGGTGGAACGTGCCGATCTGATCTACACCTTGAACGGTGGCGAACGCTATGAAGAGTGGTTTCAACTGCCTGCAACTTTAGGTGGCGGTAATCAGGTGATCGCCGAATTACCAGAGGGTGCGACGCACTATGTCATCAATTTAATGGATGAGAATAACTTCCTAGTCAGCTACCCCGAGATGATGGAGATGCGACTGAAGAAGCGAAAGAATTTGTATTCAACCAATGCCTTGTCGGTCGATTAGCGGATGCGGTCCTTGGATTGTCTTTAGGGATTTCGAATGATCGTAATGACTCCGAGCGATAAAGCGCGTTGCAGGGCCTCCGCGAAGAGGTCGTCTTTAAACCCAGATTATGCATTAGGATGCGAAGTGTGCTCCGCAACTGAAGCGCAAGGGAGCGTATGAGCATACGTGACTGCAGGGCTAACAGGCAGCGATGTGCGCTTGTCGCCTAAGCGTCTCACGGACACCCGTCGGGTGAGCCCATTTCTAATGCGATTCATTAGAAATGTGCCTGATTGACCAGTCATTACGGAAGCTAAAATCTTGTTCGGGAAACGCCTTTGCATCGTTTGGGTTAAAATGACCAAATCCTTACCGATATGGGGTGTCGACGTCGCCTCGGTTTGGCTACAGGCCTTAAATTTGTAGCCGAAAGCATCAGCTTTTTGTCAGCTTTAATTGTAGATTCACTGTAGTTTTCTATTTTTGAGTCAGGTCCCGAGCGAGGGCCCTACAAATTTCATCGGAATCGTTACAATACGATCACTGGAATTTAGTCTGATGGCGATGCCATTCGGGACGATCCTAGCAGAGATCCTCAGCCTGTTGTAAATCTTGAGCTAGTCGAAGGTTCGAAGTGGAGTTAGCTAGATTCTACATATTCTAAACCTAAATCGACAAGTAGAGCTCATTGTGTAAGGACCAGTTGTAGGAGGAGAGGGGATACTTTCTGTGCTCGATTCTTGTATACGGCTTTAACGCTGTTCGACGATGAAAGCTACCGTTTTACTGACTATTGCATTGAAGCCGGGCTCAATCTCAGTAACTCCGTCGGCCTTGCGCCAGTTGTGTCCTGCATTTTTAACAATGACCACCTCAACAGGGGCGTTGACACCTGCCGCGACCTCTTGAATCCGGTAGGCGTGCTTTACGGGGATCGTAGTGTCGCCATCTCCTTGTATGATCAGCAGTGGGGGACTTTTTGAGTTCAAATATGTGACCGGGCTCATTTCACGGTAGAGTCTTTGCTTATCTTTGGGCTTCGAGTTCGGCGGCAAGATGCGTGATCCAAAACGGTCTCGGAAATTTTCACGATCATTGTGGTTGAATAATTGCTCGTCCTCAAAGTCGGTGGGACCATACCACGACACACCCGCAATCATTGTGTAGCGGTAACCCGCTAAGTCTGGATCTCCGTGCAGGTCGTCTGGCGACGAAAGTAGTAGAATTTGCGCCATTTGACCACCCGCAGAATCTCCCCATGCATACACTTGGCTTGGGTCAATTTGGTAGGACGTCTGATGTTTTGAAAGAAATCGAATCGCATCTTTGGCATCGATCACGCAGTCACGCATCGTCGTATCCTTCTCTTTGGTGCACAGCCGATATTGAACGGCGGCCACACAAAATCCCTCTTTGTTTAATTGTTCAACGACTCGCCCCATTAGTCCGACTTTCGCTTTTTCCTTGCTGCCAGCCGCCCAGCCACCGCCGTGAGTGTAGATGACTAAAGGATAGCCTGATGCCTTAGGTTTTGCTTCAGGGTAGTAAAGGTCGAGATGTAGCTCCGCTTGAGGCGTTGTTTTATACAACACATTCATGTGTTCATCGTTGGCGCTTGAAGTCGCCGAGAAGAGTGGACTCGTCGCCGAGAGTAAAAGTAGGCAAAAGCTTATTATAGTGCGGAGCATAATGGCAGGGAATTGAGGATGGAGTCTAAAAAGATTGTAAAAGAGAGGCAGTTGTGGTGCTCGTCTGGGGTATTTCGTGGAGTCTCGATGTGAACTTTCACCGTATTATTCTCATATTTATAATGGTTTTGTCGATGCGAGAATGATACTACTATCATTTATGTGAATGGGGTGTCTATTCTCAATGCCGTAGAATAATGCCTTCTTAGGCTATAGCAGGCTCTGCATTTCCTGCGGTAAGTCGTGGCAGCACTGCCCTGCTGGATTGTGAGTGAAATGTGTAAAATAGTCCGCAAGCAAATTTCAAAGTCAAAGCGGTCAGTAAATGTTAATATGCTGAAGATAAGTTTTTGCTTGCATTATGATGTAGAGTGTAACTACGTTAATAGTAACATTAAATCCAACCTATAATACCTCAAAGAATAACATTATGACTAAATATACATCGCAATTCTTCGCTGCCGCCTCGCTAATGGTGCTGACCGTTCAAGCTCAGGCAGCCACCCACACGTGGGTTCCAACTGCAAACAATGGCCGGTGGGCAGTTAATACCGACTACTGGGACGTTGCAATCGTTTCCGGCAACACCACCGATGTGGTGCTGACCAACGGGACTACCAATCCCGCGCTCGGAGGAAACGCCGCTTCGGGAGCTGTTTCCTACACAGTCAGATCTATCACTTTTGATAATGGAGCTTTCAATCACGCTCTTCACCTCGCGAATTCTTTCAGTGGCGGCACAGTTGCTCGAGATCTAACTTTCAGCGCTGATTCGGGCAATGCGACGTTGAAGGTCAATTCGACGGCCACTGGAAACTACGTTATCGAAGGCAATACAGGTTCGGCTTCCGATATCATCATGGCGAGTTCGCTTGATGTTATCCATGACGGCTCTGGCACTCTCACTTTGGGGAGTAGCAATTCGCGTATTGAGGGCGGAGCGGGCCAAACACTTACAAAATCAGGCACAGGCACCTTGGTTTTCGCGGGTGCGAACACCTACATTGGTAACACTGTTATCTCTGCTGGCACGCTGAACCTCTTGGACAACGCCGAACTTAGCTTTTCGATTGGGGCCACGGGCGTGAACAATCAGGTCAGCGGTGCAGGAGTTATCAATCTTGACGGTGATTTCCGCTTTGATCTCACTAGCGCAGGCACCACAATTGGCAATTCTTGGAATGTCTTGAACATTGCGTCGCTGACCGAGACCTTTGGTGGCACGTTCCAAGCCTTCAGCACTCTGGGCAGTTTTACCAACAATAGCGGTATCTGGTCGATCACTGAAAACGGAGCCGACTACGAATTCTCTCAGGCTACCGGGTTGCTGACCGTTGTTCCTGAGCCAAGTGCTTACGCAATGCTTGCAGGTCTGCTCTCGCTGTCATGGGTGATGGTTCGCCGTCGCAAATAAATCCAGTAAGTTTACATTTCATCAAGCCGAGTGCCGAGAGGTGCTCGGCTTTTTTTATGTCTTACGTTCGGCGAGTGTGGATGAATATTCATGCGAAGAGCCTTATGCGTGACCAATTTTACCGTCATTAATGCCAAATTCAATAAAGTATGAGGATCCAACTTTATTGAATTTGGTATAAGGTGGGTATTACCCGATTGCCCGAGATCGAAACTTCTCGATTGGTTGTTTTTAATCGAGGATCAACGGAGCAAGGACATTTCTGTTCTTGTCTGGACGAGTTTAGCCCAAACCAGACGGACAAGAATCTCCGTCCCCCTTTACCTAATGCCATGCGAGGCGTGCCTGTGAGAGCTCCTAAGCCTATCGGAATGGTGCTACACTATACCCTTTTTACTAGCTGGTATCAGTGTCATTCTGGGCTGTCGAAGGGCACTATCTTTTCGGCGTTCAGTCAATATTGAGGGGACCATTCAGTGGAATACGTGGGGCCCGCGCTCGGAGACTATTTCATAAATGACCAAATCGCTACCGATGAGGGTTGTCGGCGTCGCCTCGGATCGGCTACCAAATCAGCATATCTAGCCGAAAGCGTGAGCTTTTGATTGGTTTGAGTCGTGTGATTGTAGTTTTTTTATTTCGAGACAATCTCCTAGCGCGGCGTCGCTTAAGGTCGAGCGTTCGAGGCGACTCACGCTGCGCCTATCATGCCAAAGCTCTGCATTGCTCAAGTTTGAGGTGGGATGATCAAGTTTTTGGTAATCATCATTGGTCAATTCAGTAGTGCTGAAAGGGGGCATGTCCGTAGCCTAATCGGTGACGATATGCTTGTTTTTTGGCAGATATAAGGGGATCGTCCGCCTCATGTTCACAGCCTCAGTAATGACCAAGCGATCAAATACTATAGCATCGATCTGACACTTCAAGATCATGAGGGTGGTGGACTCATTCAGATCGATTTGGAGTTAAAATTGAGTCAATGAGCTAGAAATGTTAATATAAACATTGATTTATACTCGAAGCTATTGTCTAGTAATCTATCGATATTTTTACGAGTGTGTTCGGATCATTCATCTTTGTAGCCATTGACTGCATTCGTTATTGATCTATAGTTTACCGCATATAAAGCGCTCAGTTCGTTTCGAAATTTTGACCCCCATTTAATCACCCCCGAGCAGATGAAATTTTCAGCTTCTACGCCCCGATGCATCGAATCATCACGCCAAGGTTTTGCGGTCGTTATCGCACTCAGCCTCATGGCCTTTGTCCTGTTGCTCTTACTCTCAATCACTACGCTTGTTCAGGTGGAAACCCAAGGGTCTTCGATTCAGATGGACCAGCTCGAAGCCGAGCAAGCTGCACTGCTTAGTTTAAACGTCGCTATTGGTAAACTACAAGAGACTGCAGGCTTGGATCAACGGGTAACGGCGCCTGCTGAGGCTGTTGACGGGGTGAATGGTGCAAGGCAAGTGACCGGTGTCTGGCGTTCTTGGGAAGGGCGTGATCATAAGGCAAGTGGTTTTCCCATTGCCCCAGACTATGGGTCCAAGTTGAGCACTGGAGATCAAGAAATCGATGTGGGCTCCTCTGGAGCCGGGCGTTTTTTATCTTGGCTGGTGTCGACCGCTTACGATGACTCGATTACGCCAGTGGGTAGTTTAAGTGCGAATTCACCTCCCAACATCAATGAAGTGGCGGGTCGGACAGTGCCATTACTTGGCAAGGCGAGTGTGGGCGTAGACGATGCTGCATATGCTAGAGAAAATGAAGTCCACTTGGAACCGACTACGTTGGCTGACGGTAGTTTATCCTATGCTTGGTGGGTAAGCGGTGAAAACACAAAATCATTACTTCGCGACTCACCTGCCGCTACAGGGGTTCTTGATTGGACGGAGCGTCTGTCCAGTTCAACACGCCCAGAGGTGAACGTATTTGATATCAGTAATCCTAGCGACTTAGACAAAGCATCGACTCGGACAAATTTAAATCTGGTATCCAATCGAGCAGCGAATGCATTATCCGTCGCTCAAGAGTATTTTCACGATCTCACCACTTATTCACGTGGCCTCTTGACCAACACGGCTACAGGCGGTTGGCGCCGCGATTTATCTCTTTTGAGCGAGCAGTGGACGGATGTTTCGGCAAGTGATTTCAGCCCACTGAATGGACTGCCATTGTTTACGCTAGAGCCTGGCGTGCAAACTGAAGCTAGAAAGGGTGGTGAAGACCCCGCTGACGCTGGTGCATTGATTTATCCTTGGGCTATAGAAAGTTCTTTTGACACATCCTCAGTAGCGGGTGCGAACAGCTCTAAGGGGGCCGCTTCGGTGAGTTGGAATTCGATCGTGAATTTTGCGAATCAGTATAAGGACATAGTCTCTGGATCGGCTAATGGTATTGTAGTCATGCCTGGCACCACAAACGGGATTGATGAGGATGTTTTTCGCCGCGATGAGATCCCTCGTCAGTTGGTGCTTGCTCGTGTTCACTGGATTTTTTCTTTTTTTTCCAAGGAGGATGAGAATGATCCTTCTAAGCTGATTCCGTATTTGAAGGCGAGTCCGGTGCTGACTTTCTGGAACCCTTACAACGTAGCGATTGAGCGTGCTACGGATAATAGACTGATTCAGGGCAACTTAGGCACGCTCTTGCCTTACCGCTTTAAATTTAGTGTGGGCGGCTCGGCGCTTTCTACCGATTTTAAGCCGCTCACTGATTTTTTCGTAGGCGGAGGCCGGAAAGAGTTGTGGTTTGTGGTCAATGATGATGGCAACCGTATCTGGAAGCCAGGCGAGTCGCGTATTTACAGTATTCGAGACCGAGGTGCTGACCGTTTAGCATCTGGCAAAAGTGCTCAGTTTGAGCTGGGCTATCGCACCACGCGGGGTTTTGAGTGGCCGTTGACGACTACTGGTTACGGTAGGAGCGGCGATCCGAGCACGAGTCTTAGCTTTACTGTCGAAACAGATCGGAATACGGAAGTTGCTTTCGAAATGAAAAATACGAATCAGAATACGTATTTAAGAAGTCTAAGCGACATCGATCCTACCATTTTGAGTGATTACTGGGACGATTTAACCATCACCAATACGAATCAAACCCTATCTTCAGTAGAAAACAGTCCTGAGCCTTTTTTAGTCGCGATTATGCAATTGAGAACCCCATCGGATCGATCCACTGACAGTATGGGATATGCGCAAGCGAAACCTATCATTAGCTTTGCCAGTAACCGAACCACGGACGGAGCCGCACTTCAAAACCCTGAGGCTTTTCCTCTGGATTGGGTTTTTGAGACACCAAGTAACAGCGGAGATGTCGACATGTTGCCGCAGTTTGGTGACGCAAACTCCAGTCTGATTGGCACGAGTTTTCGTGCAGCAGATGGGTTGACGCGGCTTATTGTGGCAGAGTTGCCTACCAAGCCACTTAGATCTATCGGTGAACTGCAACATTTTGACATCAACGCGAATAATCCGCGCCCGCCATACACCGCGAATCCGATCGGAAACAGTTTGGCTAGCTATTTAGTCAGGCCCAACGCTGTAGCCATTAATGGTGCCGCTGCAGATTCAGTAGAAGTCTCTTTGGACCATAGTTACCTCTCTAACCATCTACTTTTTGATGACTGGTTTGTCTCATCAATTGCTCCTGAAACGAATCCATTCCAAAGTTCAGAGATGCGCACACTCAGAAAAGTTTACGAAGACTTTGTATCAGGAAAAGAAGAACTGCCGAACGCAGCTTACCTGCCAGTTGAAGAGCTAACATCAGCAAACGCGGCAAGCGCTGCGAAGGACTTGGACGACGATAAGACTGCATGGCACAGCGTCGCTTCAAAGTTGGAAGTTGAGGGCATGTTTAACATCAATTCCACTTCAGTAGAGGCATGGACTGCCTTACTACAACATGCACGTGCTGATAGTGTCCCATTTACTTCAATTGATCTCACTAGTGACAGTTGGAGTGTTGCCTTGGAGAGTGGATCGGGCAATCCGGTGAGCCGCACGTCGTTTGCAGGTGACCCAGTGGCACAACCCCTAGATCCAGATATCAGTGCTCTTGGCACTCATTCGCGTTTGAGTGACGGTCAGATCAATGCTCTAGCGACTGAGATCGTTGCTCAAATTAGGGAACGTGGCCCCTTCCTTTCATTATCTGAGTTTATCAATCGAAGACTGACCACGGATGTTTCGCTCGCTAAATATGGGGTCATCGAGGCGGCCTTGAACGAGTTAGCCTCCAAGGGGACCTCGGATAATCCTTTCAGTGGATTGCAGAACTCGTTCAACCAAGATGTTGTAATTCCTTCTGGTGTGAGCTACCCATTTCAAGAAGCTGCACAAGGTAATCTGGTTTACGGATTCCCAGGCTGGGTGCGTCAGGCGGACATTCTTAAGCCCATTGCGCCAGTGTTAAGTGCACGCGACGATACTTTTGTGGTTAGAGCCTATGGTGAAAGTAGAGACCCGATAACTGGAAAAAAGAATTCTGGTGCGTGGTGCGAAGCTGTTCTACAGCGAAAGGCAGACTACGTTGAGGCATTCAATGACGAAGCAACCGTGTTGCCTGGCAAGTCAACGCTTGCATCCGAAGTCAATGAGCGTTTCGGTCGACGCTTTGTCATCGTTTCATTCCGCTGGTTGTCAGAGGATGAAGTTTAATTAAGCTTTAATTTTATTTTGAATATCACAGCCGTCATTTTAAGAGCCTTTTCAATAGGCGTATTTGTCATCACTGCATCCTCGGTTTCTGCGGATCGGGTGGCTCGTATCTTGTATTATGGTGCTCCCAAAAACGCGCCAAAGACTGCTTTTGTGTATCAGAATCAAACAACTTCGCAGGAAGTGGAGTTAAGTCGTTATCACTTTTCAGATTCATTTGATATTCCTGCGGGGGATGCCGTCTTGAAGTTTTTGCCACGTGAACTCTTGACTGATGAATCAGTCCCTGAATCAGCGCCGCAATTGAAGATTCCCAAAGAATGGAAGAAGGTATTAATACTGGTTTCTGAGGACTTAAATAACAAAACATTCCCGATACGGTTAAACGCCATCGACGCCAGCGATGACGTATTTGGGCAAGGTGAAATACTCTTTTTTAATTTTTCAGAAGTGTCTGTTTTTGGAATGGTTGGAGAGAAAAAATTGATACTCAAGCCAGAAACCACTGCTCTGATTTCAGATCCAATTTCAGATAAAGGAGATTACCTTGTAGAGTTAGATTCAATTAGAAACACGATAGAGACGCGCCGTTGGTTACTGCGCCAAACGTGGCACCACCAAC
>Ga0209533_1002642_pt1 | contig 16138 bp, 23 predicted proteins | sample COG_04_FD_184748 | JGI IMG/M metagenome (GOLD analysis project Ga0209533, IMG submission 184748) | Pelagic Microbial community sample from North Sea - COGITO 998_met_04 (SPAdes) (version 2) | ecosystem: Environmental > Aquatic > Marine > Neritic zone/Coastal water | place: Helgoland, sampling...
GTAACATGGTCAGTGGTTTAGGTGCTCCTATTAGTAGTGACCACTCTGCTCGTAAAGGCTATGTAGATGATCAAGACGCTCTTCAAGTTACCAAGGCAGGAGATTCGATGTCAGGTAACTTGGATATGCAAACAAATGATATTCAAAACGTTGATAAAGTTACAGGGTTAATTTCCCCTGCTAGTGGTAGTCACGCTACAAACAAAACTTATGTAGATGCTCAGATTGCTACAACTTTAGCAACAGGTACAGCAGGTGGTCCTATTAATACAGTTAACATCTCTGATGACGCTATAACTGCTGACAAGCTTGCTGACACTGCTGTTACTCCAGGTTCTTACACTGCTACTAATCTAACAGTAGATGCACAAGGAAGGATTACAGCTGCTGCGAACGGAAGTGCTTCTCCTTCTGCTGCTGATGTTAAGACTCTTTACGAAAGTAACGCTAATACTAATGAGTATGATGACGCTGAACAAACTAAGCTTGCAGGTATTGCAGCAGGTGCAACAGCTAACTCTAGTGACGCTACTTTATTAGGAAGAGCTAATCACACAGGTACTCAACTTGCTGCTACTATATCTGACTTTGACACTGAGGTTTCTAATAACACAGACGTGGCAGCTAACACAGCTAAGGTTACTAATGCTACGCATACAGGTGATGTAACAGGTGCTACTGCTTTGACAATAGCCGATAACACTGTTACTGCTGCTAAAATTAGTGATACAGACAATCAATTCTTAGTGGATGACACCTCAGCTCAGAAAAAAGTGGTGATCAATGAGGGTGGTGCAGATGTAGATTTTCGAGTCGAAGGAGATACTGATCAGAATTTATTAGTATGTGATGCCACAAATGAACGAGTTGTAATAGGGGCAGCTGCACCCACCGAGTCTAGTAAGTTTTCAGTCGTTGGTTCAGGTTCAGCAGTAGTAGCCAGCATAGAAAACTCGGATACAGGTTCAGGATTGTCCGCACTTGTTATTAAAGGACCAAACCCAATAACGCAATACAATGACACATCAACTAGTGCTAACACTTTTAATTTAGGAGTAGATGGCTCAGTCATATATATTGATAAAATAGTTGGTGGAACTGCAACTCGTCTTTTTTCCCTAGAACAGGATGGACAGTTACACCTCAAAAGTGGAATGACTATCGCATACGATTTATAATGACTGAATCAATCTCACACTTTCTCGACACTGCTCTAGCTGTTATTCTAGGTGCTATTGGATGGGTTATAAAGAAACTATCGGATCGACTGGATACAGACGAGAAACGATTAACAAAGATTGAAGTAGAGTTAGCTACGCAACGAGAACGAGATACTGCTGTTGAGAACCGTATGAGTGGTCTTGAAACAACGGTTAAAGAGATTAACGGTAAACTAGATAGAATGATGGAGATATTAATTAAACGATGAAAAAAGGATTATACGCAAACATTAACAGAAGAAGAAAGCTAGGCATTAGTCGTAGCAAGAAGAAGTCTACTATATCACCTAAGTCATACGCAAATATGAAGCGTGGTTTTAAAAAGTGAGGAGTGTATCGTTATCTCTAGGTAGAGGTGAAAAGTCTAAGAAGGGTGGACTCACTGCTAAAGGCAGGGCTAAGTATAACAAGGCTACTGGGTCTAACTTAAAAGCTCCTCAACCTGGTGGTGGTCCTAGAAAGCGAAGCTTCTGTGCTAGAATGGGTGGTAACAAAGGACCAATGAAAGATAGTAAAGGTAGACCCACTAGGAAAGCGTTAGCTCTTAGACGTTGGAAGTGTTAACAAATGCCTCAGTAAGAAGTTGATGAGATGACAGAGATAAACGCAAACGCATCCGCTAAAGTACAACTCGCTTTTGCTGCAAAGGTAATTGCTTTAGTAGGAACTGCGGTTTGGGGATATTCAGTAATTGTCAACCGCCTAAATACCATTGAAATGGATATATCTAGGATTCAACATGAGCTTAATTTGAACTCAGAATTTCGCATAAGATGGCCTCGTGGGGAGATCGGTTCACTACCTGCTGACGCTACCCAAGACATGAACATTGAACACCTAAAGACTAGGGTGAATAAACTAGACGAGCACGTAGATAAGTTGCGTTACGGTGTTCCTACGACTAGAGAAGAATAATAACAATATGAAGACTTTTGAAGAACTAGGTAAATTACAAGGTTATGTAGCAGATACCTACAAATCAGCTATCGATCAGATGCACGAGACTGGTGAGTACAATCCATCACTACTGAACGGTGCTAGACAATTACTTAAAGATAATGAGATTGTATTAACAAGTGGGAAAGATACTCCCCTTAATGACCTACTCAATGAAGTACTCCCTTTTGAAGATGATATACAACTAAAGCAAAAAGTAGCTACAAAGTAATAACAACACCGAAAGAGAGAGACAAAAGAGTTGGATTGTGAGTATCGATAAACTTAAACAACTCAAGGACTTCCGTAACTTCTTATATGTAGTTTGGAAACACTTGAACCTACCTGATCCTACTGGATTACAATATGACATTGCAGACTTCATGCAACACGGTCCTAAACGATCTGTTATCATGGCGTTCCGTGGAGTAGGTAAGTCTTGGATATGTTCTGCCTATGCTGTACATCAACTCCTCCTAGACCCCACTAAGAACATCCTGGTTGTATCTGCTTCTAAGAACCGTGCTGATGACTTCTCCACCTTTACCTTGAAAATCATACACGACATTCCTGTTCTTCAAGGACTAATCCCTAAAAAGGATCAAAGGTTCTCTAAGATAGCCTTCGATGTCGGTCCTGCTCCAGCTGCTCACGCACCTTCCGTTAAGTCCCTTGGTATATCCTCCCAGCTAACAGGTAGCCGTGCAGACATTATCATTGCTGATGACATCGAAGTACCTAATAACTCTGCTACTCAAGGAATGCGTGATAAGCTAGATGAACAAGTAAAAGAGTTTGAAGCTATTCTAAAGCCCTTAGACACCTCTAGGATTCTCTTTCTAGGGACACCCCAATGCGAGGACTCTATTTATAACAAACTACGTGAGAGGGGCTATGACGCTCGTATATGGACCTCTGAGTATCCAAGTGAAGACTTAGTACTTAAGAACTACGATAACGATATTGCTCCGTACTTAACTGAAAGGATAACAGATGAGACAGTAGGACGATCTACAGAACCTTCTAGGTTTACTGATCTAGACCTTGAAGAAAGAAAGCTGTCGTACGGTAGGACTGGGTATGCTTTACAGTTCATGCTTAACCCTCGTTTGTCAGATGCTGATCGGTATCCTTTAAAGGTTAACGATTTAATTATAACAGATGTGGATGTAGACCTAGCTCCTGAAAAGATTATGTGGTCCTCCGATCCATCCTTTGAAAATAAAGATATTCCTAACGTAGGTCTAGGTGGGGATAGATTTCATAAACCCTTTAAGATATTAGGTGATATGATTGAGTACACAGGGTCTGTGTTGTCTATTGACCCTAGTGGTAGAGGAAAGGATGAAACAGGATATGCTGTTGTTAAGATGCTTAACGGTCAACTCTTTGTTCCAGAAGCTGGTGGGTTAAAAGGTGGCTATGATGAACAAACTCTTAAACAACTAGTCTACATTGCCAAGACTAATAAGGTTAACAAAATTATTATAGAGTCTAACTTTGGAGATGGTATGTTCATGGAACTACTTAAACCTTTGTTTATGACTACCTATCCTTGTTCCATTGAAGAAGTAAGACATAACAAACAAAAGGAACTTAGAATCATTGATGTCCTTGAACCTGTACTTAATCAACATAAACTTATTATTGATCCTTCTGTTGTTCAACAAGACTATAAGAGTGCTCAGTCCTATCCTATTGAACATCAAGCTAAGTATATGCTTATCTATCAACTATCAAGGATAACAAAGGATAAAGGTAGCCTTATTAACGATGATAGATTAGATGCTCTCTCTATTGCTGTTAACTATTGGGTAGAACAAATGAATCAAGATGTTAACAATAACATTAACTATCGTAAACAGGAACTCCTGGACAAAGAACTAACGTCCTTTGTAGATACATTTAACAAAGCTAAAGGCTCTTATAACAGTAACCTTTGGATGTGATTAATGTAAGTGCTTCGGTAGTTAGTTTAAATACATATCTTTACAGATACTACTTTTAAAAGAGGGTCGACCCTGACGAAGACCCTCCTCCTTTTAAAGCTCTTTATTAATTATATATGTTAAAAAGAAAGATACTATTGGTCTTTAGACACACCTATCCTTAAAAAGTTTTTTAATAAAGAGAAGGTTAAAGAAGGTCTTTGTCTTAGTCTTTACTCTTAAAGGATTAGAAGGAGAAGAACGAAGTATCGACTTCTTGTTAAAGTTACTTTAAAGTAGTTTTTAAAAGATAGTCTTTAAAGAAAGACTCCTTATAAGTTATAGATAACATTATAAACGATTTTCAGATTTGTAAAGCCTTAAATTTAAAGATATGGACATAGATACTCAGACAGACTTGTTAACCAACGACTTATGTAATTTAATAAATCGTTATAAAGGGGAGTTCGATTTGAATGACCAAACAATCTTAGGTGTACTGGAGTTTGTTAAATACGATATATTAGCTACCAGTGTCATCCTTTTAGAACTAGATGAAGAAGATGATGAAGAAGATGATGATCTAGAAGAGATAATGTGAGACACGTACAAACAGAAATCTATTGGATAGTAGCTATGATCATGTTCTTTTTAGAACGAGATGTACTAGTAGATTGCTTCTTTATGATGCTAGAAATAATCATCAGACTTTGTTTTTAAACAAAAGTATATTGGATTTTTGGTAGAAAAATTTGAGGGGCTTACGCTATATACGCGAACAGAAAAAACCCCCTCGATACCCCTCTAAAATTACTGTGGGGGTGGTATACTGTTAAAATTAATTTCATAACTCGTTGATATTCAACGTGAATCGTACAATATAGATTATGTCTAATTACTGGTAATCAACGACTTAGGTAATACTAGAGCTATGTTATTAGATCAAACGCAAATCAACAGATTAACAGGGTTATTTGCGACAAGGTTCTATTGATAATGCGTTATCATTTATAAATTTGTATTTTTTACTTTGTTTATTTTATGACATCATTAAGTCAATTCATCATGATATCTTGACGTCACATTTATTCAGATCAAATATTATTGATAATTTCTTTTAATCTGATTTTATCAATAAAACTATAAAACTTTTTTTTATTTTTTATCTATTAAGTAAAACCAATGACTTACAACAAACTTAAAAATAAAGTCTTTACAATTTTTAATAATTTTGATTTAAAGCAAATCATATTAATTTTAACCAATAACCAATAGAAAAAACATCATTATGAAATTATTAAAATCATTTAGACCTTCAGACAAAACACAAAAGTTTTATACCTTTGAAGGTGACTGCTACAAAATAGAGGATAAACCCTTTGGAAATATTCCAATTCGTAAAGATGTCGCAAAACATCACAGAGAAATTGACTCTATCAATAAATTAAAATCAAGCCTAAGAGCTGGAGAATACACTTTTCCTGGTAATTATAGATTATTTTTTATCACGTCAGATGGTGCTTGTTTAAGCTTTTCGTCTGTATTAGATAACTTACAAGAAATTTATTATTCAATTATGCATAATCTAAATGATGGGTGGAGAATAACTGGCTTATCATCAGTAGAAGAATGCGAAGACGAAGTCTATTGCGATCATTCAAACGAATTACTCTCTTAATCATCAAATCAAATAGAAAAACATTATCATGAACACAGAAAACACATATAATGGATGGACTAACAGATCAACGTGGCTTATCAACTTATGGATCGAGCCTCACACGCAATCAGATATTGATTGGATAAAAGAAGAGCTAGAAGAAAAGGTTGATAACTTGTCTAATAGTGAGTGCGTAACTGATAAAATACTGGCTGACATGATATCTTGCAAGTCAATCAATTGGGACGAATTAAAAGAACACATTGAAACAGAAGATTAATATTAACCAAAATAGAAAAAATACTATGAAAATTACTACAAACAATATATATTACAAAACTAGGCTTTTACAAGTTGATGATTGGCATGATGGGGAGTGCTGGTCATGGAATAACTGGCAAACTATTGAAGAAGGCATTTATTTGCACGAATCTATTCTCAATAGCTCACGCAAACTTTTAAAATTTTGTCGCGATAAGTTACAAATACTCACAGACGAATCTAAAGGTAAAATACAAATTGAAGATGACGGATATAATGTAAACATCCAGTTAAGAACTGGGGAGACTCTTTTCGCTTTTTGTTATGGCGAATATTTAAACTAATAAAGATTAATAACTAACAATAAAAATATAAATGAAAAAACCAATAAGCAATCAATCGGACATACAAGATATGTTTGACTCCCTAAAACCTACCAAGAAAGAGCAAGCTATAGTATGGCTTGTTAGTCCATTGATAGTCTTGACCAGTTGGGCAGTCTTAATTTGGCTTTGCTCGCAATAACCTACAACCTACAAAGAAAAATAATAACATGAACCTTACTAAAACCTTCCCTAAAATGTCATCTAATGACTGGCGTAAATTACAACTGTCTACTGACGCAAAGAATCAAAGAGACTGGGCAAGTAGAAGATTGCATGATATGGAAAATGATCCTGATAACTTTACCTTGCGAGATTATTTAAAGGTAAGGGCTGGCTATATTACAGCTGTTGAGACCCTTAAAGAACTACAATAAAATAGAAAGAAAATATAATTATGAAATTACACACCAGCGAATCGTTAAAATTACAAGATGATGATGAAGGCGATAATTACCACTACCAATTAGTTGACGGTGAAAAGTACTTGTTAACTGACGGTGAGGCTGATTGGTTATTCAATTGGGTAAAAGATAAATACGAAATAGCAAGTCACTTATTAGAGAACATAGTAGAGACCGACAAAGGTTATGTGTACACTATTGAATCGATAGGATTAGGTGAGGCATTAGAAGCTGATGGAATGTTCCCAAAAGCTGTTATGTTATCTGATGATACTGCCTTGCAAGCTATATTCTTTTATAGTGCCTGTGAACCAGCTTTTTTGGAGTGCTAATCATGACAAAGACACAAGCAAACCGAGCGTATATAAAAATGAAACACAAGTTAATGGAACGCATGGGATATGATAGCATTGACTTACCTACTCTTAAAAATGTACACCCTGAATTTCTAAAAGCAAAGGAAAGGTTAATAAAATCATGTCAGTAACCGAATACATAGACGAGACTGCCTTTGTTTACCGTGTTGTAAGCGATTACAAAGAAGTATATATCCAATGGCACATGAAAGACTTGCCACACCTGTTTACTGGGCGAGCTAGTAGTCACGAAGAAAAGATTGAGCAATATAAATCAGTCTTAAAAGAACTAAAGAAACTAAAAAAATTAAAGAAATAAAACCAAATGAAAAAAGAGGAAATAATACACAAACTATCTGAATATGACGCTGAGAACTTCGACATGGGAGACTTTTATGAACTGTTTAGGTATGGCATAAAAGGCTATGAATATATGAATGAAGAGGAATTGAAGGCTATACATAAAACTATATTTGAACAAGACGAACAGGAAGCTAACTAATATGAAAGTAAGAAAGAAAAGAACTATAATAAAAAAATATGGAATCTATGCTGAAAGTAAGAACTTAAGAGGTCTTACTGAAAAGCGAGAGATAAGTACTATTGAAACGAGAGACGGAATCGAAGAAGCTAACAGGTCGGGAAGAGACTTGGCAAAGATGCTAGGTATGAAATTCTTACACGCCAGGGAGTTGATTAAATGAAGATAGACAATGTACTATCGTTATTTGATGGTATGTCCTGTGGTCAACTCGCTTTGGATACTTTAGGTATTAAAGTTAACAATTACTTTGCTAGTGAAATTGATTCGTACGCTATGCAAATAGCCAAAAAGAATTATCCTAACACAAAACATATTGGAAGTGTACTTGATGTGAGAGGTAGTGACTTGCCCAGGATAGACTTGTTGATCGGAGGTAGTCCGTGTCAATCTTTCTCAAACGCTGGTGATGGCAGTGGAATGGATGGAAAGAGCAAATTGTTTTGGGAGTTTGTACGTGTACTGAAAGAGACCAAACCCACCTACTTCTTACTTGAAAATGTAAAGATGAAAAAGGAATGGGAGAAAATAATAACCGACACTTTAGGAGTTGAACCGATTGCTATTAATTCTCGCTTACTCACTGCACAGAATAGACCAAGACTTTACTGGACTAATATACCTAATGTTATACAACCTATTGACCGAGGTATTGTGTTAAAAGATATATTACAGGATGAAGTGGAAGAAAAGTTTTACCTGTCCGATAAAGCGATTGATTACATGAGTAGATTACGCAACGGAAAACCTCGCTGGGAGTACCACACAAATCCATTAGATGGAAAGAGTGCCTGTCTCACTGCTAATATGTATAAAGGAGTACCTTATGGAGTCATAAAGGAACTGAAACGTAGACTCACACCTGTTGAATGCGAACGATTGCAAACCGTACCAGATAATTATACTGAAGGAGTAAGTAATACCCAACGATACAAGATGTTAGGTAACGGTTGGACTATAGATGTTATCGCTCACATTTTAAATGAAATGAGACACGCTGATGAACCAGTGAAATCAACAACAACCAAACAACTAGAATTACTATGAGCTTAGAAATGCTACTAATGTTTATGTTAATCTTCTTGCTGAGTCTTGGCTTCTTATATACAGACTAACTGTGAGATACAGCACGATAGAAGGATGCATTAGACAATCAACTAACCAACCAATGAGAACAGAAATAACACCTAAAGATTTTAAATACATTAACCAACCTAGAAATATGATAGAAGAAACCATGCACTATATTATGACCGAGCACTTTAAAGGTGTGCTTGATCCCGAACATAAATACTTTAACCTTTATCTGTCCTTACAGAAACTATTAGAGGAGTACAACAATGATGGAAAATAAATACTGGTTACTTGAACCTTCAGACAGCTTTCTAGATATAAACCAAGATGATATTGATGAGATGAGGTGGGAAGCTGGTCTTGAACCTGATTGCATGACCTTAGCGAAAGCAAAGAGAGAGCGAGAGGAAGAAGAGGAGGAAACCGATGAGTAGTGATGAAGATTTCGATGAAGTATATTATACTACGAGAGCGTTTGAAATGGAGGTAAAGAAAAAGTTTGAATTGTTTTGGATGAATAACCAATTAGGTTACGATGAGTTCGGACGATTGATACGAACAGAAATACCAAGAAGGAAGCCGAAGGAGTGGAGAGAGTTTGAAATTAAAAAAAGAAAGATTAAAAGTGAGCAATAAAAGAGTAAGTGGACACCCAAAAGAAGATATGTGGGAGCAGTCGATGGTAGAGTGGGGAAAGCACAGGTACAGGAAGATGAAGGAGGTATATAAAGATAACAATTACCTGTCCGAACAACCAAGCTATAAGAGACTAGGGCGAGCGATACATGAGGACGTAGAGAATGCAATTGCTAGGTACTTTGAGGACTGTTCAAAGCCAGATGCACCTGTTCCTTTATGGCTTCCTTTTGTATGGGATTTAGAACCCAGTGTGATTGCATATCTTGGCATTAAGAAGCTATTTGATTTGTTAATTGACGAACCAAACATTACTGCCGCGAGTTTTGAAATGGCAAAGGCAATAGAAGATGAAGTACGTGTCCGTTACTTTAAAAAGCACATGAACAAAAGCGATTGGATGCTACTTGAAAGGGATAGAAAAGATGCGAAGAGTAGGTATCGTTTTATGTCCCACTTCTGGGCAAAGGAAAGGAAGTTCCACAAACAAGGAAGGTATAAACGCTTTGATCTTTTTAAACAACACCATAAGGCAGTGATTGGATGTTGGTTATTAGAAGTGATACGCTTACAAACCAATTTGTTTTCTGTCCGTGATCGATTCTGCCAAGGGAGAAAGACAAAGAAGATACTAGTTCCAAACCCTAAGATGTACGAGTGGATCAAGAAGTATGATGAACACTGTGAAGTCTTGTCTCCCTTTTGGTTAGCTACTCTTGAGAAACCTATTGAATGGAATGACAACTGGGGTGGTGGGTACAGTTCGATTGAACTCCCACAACTTCCCATCATGAAACGAAGTGATATGTCGAGGGATTTATCCAAGGCTTTTGAACCTTTAAACAACTTGCAAAATGTACCGTATCGATTGAATAAAAAGTTATACGAAGTCATGCAATGGGCGTGGGAAAATGACTTGTCCATTGGAGCTATGCAAAAGAGTCAGTTACTTGAACCACTTGACCCAGTAGAAGGACTAGTACAGAAAGACCCTGAAGCTTTTATCGAGTGGAAGAAGAAGGCTAAGTATATCTATGAGTTTAACCAACGGACTAACGGACAAAGGATGAGGTGTTTAAAAATCCTACACGTCTGTAAGTTATACGCTGACAAGGAAAAGCTTTTCTTTCCAGTTCAAATGGATTACAGAGGACGAGTGTATTATGTACCTAGCTATGTTAACCCACAAAGTTGTGACCTTGGAAGGAGTTGCTTAGAGTTTTACAATAGCGTAGCAATTACTAACGAGGAGGAGAGTAGGTGGTTGTTAATTCACGGAGCAAATGTATGGGGTACAAAGGGGACTTATGATGAACGCATTGCTTGGGTAAAGGACCACGAAAATGAGATAAAAGAATGTGCGTCTGATCCTTTTAACAATGACTATTGGCAAGAAGCTTCTGATCCTTGGGCTTTCCTGGCGTTTTGTTTTGAATACCAAGCATTTAAGGAGGAAGGATATGGATTTGAAACGAGGTTGCCTTGTCACATGGACGCTACTTGTAATGGTGTACAGATTCTATCTTTACTTTTAAAAGATGAGGAGATTGGAGAGTGGACAAACTTAGTACCACAAGATAAACCAAAAGATTTATACCAAGAGATATGTGACCGTGTAAATACTAGACTACACACTAATAAGCACAGACACTCTCTTGCTGGTGACTGGTTAAAGTGGGGGATTACAAGAAAGTATGTAAAGAAGATAGTAATGTGTAAACCTTTTGGAATGAATAGCTACTCTAGTGTTGATGAAGTAGAAGATGTATTCAAAAGGGAGATCCGTAACGGACGAGTCAATCCATTTAGTAACACTGAATATGTGGAAGCTATGCTCTACCTTGCTACCTTGATTAATGACGTAGCAAATTGGATGCTTGGTAAACAAATTACCTTCATGAAAAAGTTGAAGAATCAAATACGAAAGTGTGATAAAAAATTTACGTGGACTTCACCCTTTGGATTACCTATTGAACAAGAGCTTGTTAAGAAGGATAACCTTTACGTTAAATCTGTCCTCAACATGCAAAGCATTCAAGTAAAGTACCGAAGAGATAACGATTTAATTTGTCCTTCTCAGATGGCTAAAGCTATTGTACCCAACGTGATACACAGTATCGATGCTAGTGTGGTACATTTTTTAGCTTGCAAATTCAAAGGTGATGTCTCATCTATACATGACAGCTTTGCAACTCAAAGCCCTAACGCACCGAAGATGCACCAACAATTGAGAGAGATATACCAAGAGATTTTTAGTAACGACATCGGGAATAAGTTCAACAACGAAGTCGCTACACAAACTGGAACGAACGAACTGGAAGACAGCACAGAACTAGGCACACTTGACGTGTCTGCATTAAACGACTGCCAGTACCTGTTCTCATAAAACAACAAATAGAAAGAAGGAAGAAATGGCTATAAAAAGTAGATCAAAATTAGACAGTATCACTACACCTGTAGGAATTGCTAAGTATCCTTGGGTTAACATACCGAGTACTAAGTTTGTAGAGGGTGGTGAGTACAGCTGTAGCTTAGTGTTAACAAAAGAAGAAGGTGAAGTTATTGTAAAGCAACTCAAACCTATTTTTGAAGAAGCAATACTGGAGAAAAGTGAGGAGCTTGGTAAGAAAGCTAAGTCCTATGAGTTACCGATTCAACTTGAAGGAGATTCTTACATCCTCAAAGCAAAGTTGAAACCTGTTAACGGAATAAGTAAGAAGACTGGTAGTACGTACACTCGTTCACTTGGATTGTTTGATTCAAAGGGTAATCCTTGGGACAAAGAAACAATAGTACGAGGTGGTTCAAAGGTACGCCTTAACGTACGCCCTAAGACTTGGTACACTTCCTTGTTAGGAGTAGGATTATCGTTAGATTTATTAGCTGTTCAAGTAATTGAGTTAGCAGAAGGCGAGTTCACAGAACAAGCAGCTGATTCATTTGGGTTCACTGCTGTTGAAGGTGGATATGTTAACGGAGGTGAAACCCTAGACCAAGCACTTGATGCCGAAGAAGAAGAAGACACCCTCACTGCCGACTTTTAGGAGTGGGTTTGAAGAGAGAATAGCTGCTCAGTTAAAGCGTCACGGAATAGATTACAAGTACGAGACGTTAGTCATTGAGTATAAGAGACTTAGTACCTACACTCCTGACTTCATTCTTCCCAACGGAATCATAGTAGAGACCAAGGGAAGGTGGGTCACGGAGGATAGGTCTAAGCATTTACTAATCAAAGAACAACATCCTGAGCTAGACATCAGGTTGTTATTTCAAAACGCCTACAATAAAATACGCAAAGGTAGTAAGACTACTTATGCAATGTGGTGTGAAAAGAAAGGAATATTATATGCACATAAACAAGTACCAAAGTCATGGCTTTCACTAACACGCATCAGCAATGTACAAAGTGTGGGTCGAGTGACGCTGTCGGAGTCAACGCAGACGGAAGCACAATGTGTTTCAGCTGTGCTACATACAGTAGACCTAAAGGAGGAACTGTAAAGGTGAGTAGTAACAACAGTGAAGCATCATTTCTTACTGGTAAGTACACAGATATAACAAGAAGGAACTTAACAAGTGAGACATGTCAGAAGTGGGGGTATCAAATTGGATACTTCAATAAAGAACCTGTCCAGATAGCGAACTATAGAAGTAGAGATGGCACATTAGTAGGACAAAAGATACGCACTGCGAATAAACAATTCCACATTCGAGGAGAGTTGCTTGGCTTATATGGTCAGCACCTTTGGAAGGATGGAGGAAGAAGAGTAGTGGTGTGCGAGGGTGAGGTGGATGCGTTAAGTATTTCACAAGCATTCGGAAACAAGTGGGCAGTAGTATCTGTACCGAATGGAGCAGGAGCAGCAAAGAAGTACGTTAGTCAATCAATCGATTGGTTGGAGTCCTTTCAAAAAGTAATCTTCTGCTTTGATAATGATGATCCAGGAAGAAAGGGAGCAACAGAATGTGCTGGTCTTCTAACTCCAGGCAAGGCATCCATCGCAGAGCTACCGTTAAAAGATGCTAGTGATATGATCGTAGCCAAGCGTAGCGAAGAGTTAGTTAATTGCTTGTGGCAAGCGAGAGAGTATAGACCTGATGGGATAGTAGGAGGAGAAGAGATATGGCAAGCAGTCATAAAGGAAGACACTTCAGAGTGCCAACCTTATCCTTACCTCTCGTTAAATGAAATGACACACGGTATTAGAAGAGGAGAACTGGTAACACTTTGTGCTGGGTCAGGGATAGGTAAGTCCTTGTTCTGTCGCGAAGTCTGTCACCACCTTCTTGGACTTGGAGAGACGGTAGGTTACATCGCACTTGAAGAGAGTGTTAGAAGGACAGCGTTAGGTATCATGGGTATCCACATTAAGAAACCTCTTCACATGGAGAACACCTTGACTGAGAAGGAGTTACGAAAAGCATTCGATGAGACTGTAGGTAACGGAAACTTCTATACCTATGACCACTTCGGAAGTACAGAAAGTGATAATCTATTATCAAAGATACGCTACCTGTGCAAAGGGCTAGGATGTAAGTGGATATTCCTTGACCATCTATCTATTGTAGTTAGTGGTATCCAAGGAGATGATGAACGAAGGTTAATTGATAACACAATGACACAACTACGAAGCTTAGTGGAAGAGACTGGATGTGGAATGGTGTTAGTATCTCACCTTAGAAGACCACCTAACGGAGGAGGACATGAAGAGGGAGGAGTTACTAGGTTAAGTGACTTGAGAGGTAGTCATTCAATCTCACAACTAAGTGACATGGTGATAGGACTAGAAAGAAACCAACAGAAAGAAGACAGCAACGAAACAAAAGTAAGAGTACTTAAAAATAGATTCAGTGGTGAGACAGGATTGGCAACTACATTGTATTACAATGCAGACAGTGCTCGTTACACCGAAGATGAAGAGGTATTCAAAGACAAAACAATAACTAACAATAACGGTAAAGCACCGTTTTAAAAATATGAATAGATATATAAAAAAACTAGCAGCTAAAATAATTGAGATTACATTTGTTGAATCGATGTCAACAGAGGATAAGTTACTTGAAATCAGGCATCGTGCCACAGACATTATATTAACTTCAAGTATCGATCCAGATACGCTTCCTAATAAACAAAAAGCTTTATGCATAAAACTCGATCATGTTATTGAGCAGCTAAGGTGGGTGGGTTTGAAATATAAAAATCTAGGTCTTGAGGTAGCAGATAAAGGAGAAATACAAAGTGAGTGGTGTTGTTTATACCACGAATACTTAACGCTCATTTCTAAGCTGACAGTAGCACATGATTTTGAGTGTATATCAGCGAAGGAAGCTCCTAAGATGGTTTGGTTTAACAAATGGCAAAAGGAGAGAGAACAAGCATAATATGAAAATACTATTCTTTGATATAGAAACCAACGGCATTGAAGACTTCACTAATCTAAATGATTTAAAAGTCTGTCATTGCATGAGTGTGTATGATCCAATAGGAGGTAAGATGGTTACCTTTGAGGGTGATGGCATGAGAGCAGGACTAGATATGTTAAGCAAAGCAGACAAGATCATCGGTCATAACATCATAGGCTTTGACCTACCTGCCCTATCTAAACTGTATAACTTCTATCCTCCTTTAGTCCAAGTACAAGACACCCTCGTTATGAGTAGGTGTTTGAATCCAGACTTAAAGGAAGATGATTTTAGTAGAAAAAATTTTGACACTAAAATGATTGGTAGTCACAGCTTAAAAGCCTGGGGTCTCAGGATGGGTGAGATATTAAAGCTATCTTACGGAGAAGAAGAAGGTGCTTGGGACAGTTACAATGAAGACATGAAGAAGTACTGTGAACGAGATGTCATAGTAACAAAGACATTATATGAGTACCTAATAAATCAGAACCCTAGTAAGAAGATGTTAGCAGTAGAACATTGGTTCGCTTACATCATCAGACTACAGGAAAGCAAAGGGTTTGAGTTTGATGTGGATAAAGCAGAACAGTTAGAACAAAAACTTAACACTGTATCTGCTCGCTTGAAGGATGAACTACAAAAAATGTTTGAACCTAAAGTTGAAAAGATGAAGTCCTCTGCTGGATGGTCCTTAAAGATTGAACACATGGATGGAGTAGAGATAATCAATGCACCTACCAAAGCTAAGTTAAAAGATATACTTAAGAAAAGAGGCATGGTACAGAACCTAGTTAAAGATGCTGAGTCTATCGGGACACAAGAAAAAGTAACACCGTTTAATCCTGGCAGTCGCTTACAGATCAAAGAAAGATTTAAGGAACTAGGGATTGAACTTCCAGTTAGTAATGACGGAGAGACTGTAAAGGTAGACGAAGCTACTCTTAAAAAAATAAGCCACCCAGCTGCCGAGCTTTTATTAGAGTATCTATTAGTAGTCAAACGACTAGGACAATTAGCTGACGGCAAGAATGGATGGCTTAAACTAGTTAAGAATGGCAGGATACACGGACGAGTCAATACAAACGGTGCAGTCACAGGTAGATGTACTCACTCCTCACCTAACCTAGCTCAAGTACCTGCTGGTAGAGTTCCTTATGGTGAAGAGTGCCGTAGTTTATTCATCGCTAAGAGTGGATATAAGTTAGTAGGTTGTGACGCGAGTGGGTTAGAACTTCGTATGCTTGCTCACTACTTAGCTAACTGGGATGGTGGAGAGTACGCTAGGAATATACTAGAAGGAGACATCCACACTGTGAATCAGAAAGCAGCAGGGTTA
>Ga0209533_1002648_pt1 | contig 16127 bp, 17 predicted proteins | sample COG_04_FD_184748 | JGI IMG/M metagenome (GOLD analysis project Ga0209533, IMG submission 184748) | Pelagic Microbial community sample from North Sea - COGITO 998_met_04 (SPAdes) (version 2) | ecosystem: Environmental > Aquatic > Marine > Neritic zone/Coastal water | place: Helgoland, sampling...
ACAATGTATACAAAGTCATAGCTCGTTTCTCGCAACGCTTCATATACAAAACCGTTATAAGCCATTAGAAAAAAGGAAAAGCCAACCGCACATTTTAGCACATTTGGTTTTTGCCAATGCTCTTTCCCAACGCTGAAAAACCAAAAGAGCAAAAATCACCCCACGCTCTGAGGACGAGAATATTTCGAACAGTTTTTATATTGAAAAGCGAGATAGTTGAGGTTAAAATATTATCTTGGCTAGATAAATTTAGACGGAAATGAACCGAATAAAAGAAGTGCTGGAAGAAAAAGGCATAAAGCAGACATGGTTAGCTGAAAAGCTACAATATGGTGAATGGCTATGTACAAAATAGACAGCAACCATGATAAAGTAATGGTAGAGCAAGAAGCATATCAATACTCAGACTCTAAACCAGTTACCTTAGCCTCTAAAGCACACAGACCTGCTTACGGAAGTGATGGAGATTATTTCTCTAAACCTAATGCAGAATCGATACTTGAAGCAGTTTATGACATTATGATCGAAGCTAACCCAAGTAAATATTCTAAAATGTAACATTATTAAAGTCAGTAAAAATTAATACTAGACACTACAAAAGAATAGATTAAGGAAATACAAATAAAAAATCAAGTCAGTATTTAGCTAATATTAACTAAATCAACTAAACTTCATTGCTTAGTTTTACAAAAAACAAACACTATGAAAACTTTAAAAACAATTAAAAAAAGTCTATGAAACGAAAAATAAATATTCTAATCTTATTTGTTGCTGCACTATTCCTAAGCGGAAAAAATGCTATTTCACAAACCAACAGTTACGCTGTTAATCAAATAGTTACAGTTTATTCAGGGTCATTTACTATAGACGTTGACAATGATAGTAATAATGATTATACTTTCGAAATTTTACCATTATCTGGTAGTTTAAAAGCCGCCAGAGTAATTTCACTTGGAATCTCTCAAGTAATGGATGGCTCCACTTTTGGCTATCCTGACACCCTAAATTTCGGTGATAACGTGACAGGTCCTTACAGTTCGGGTAATGCTGTATTAGGAACTGACGTTGGTGGTGCTGGACAATTCACTGGTGCTGGAATGAAGTACCTTGGACTAAACATAGATATCTCTGGAGGAAGTCATTTAGGTTGGATTTCACTTGAAGTCGTAGCCAGTAATGATACAATCATCTTACATGATATAGGCTATAACACCACTGCAAATGAAGGGATTACTGCTGGCCTAATGGACCTAACATCTGTTAATGAAATTCGTCTCATTGGTTTTGAAATCTACCCTAATCCATGTCAAAATTTAATTAGATTTGATTGGCCTAATTCAAATAGTAGCGTTAGTTATTCTATTTCTGATTTAACTGGTAAATTAATCCTGAATGGAGCATCTGCCAAGAATATCGATGTGTCAATTTTATCTTCTGGAACATACATCTTAACAATTACAGGAGGCCAGAATATTGGGAGAAAGAAATTCACGAAAAATTAATCTTACTTTTTTTATTAAAAAAGAACCCACCATAACAATGGCTAAAAATCATATACCTAACCAACCAAACCGTTTCTAAACTTTTTAGCCGAAACGTTAGGCACAATTAAAGATATGATTGGAAACGCACCAGGTACTATAATCAAAACTTACCCTCAAAGAGGGCCGATAAAACAATTTCGTTTTGAAAAAATTGTTGCATTTAATTGTTTCAGATGTGGCAAAGCAAAAAAAGCAAAATTAATCACCATTTATAAAGATAATTGGTAATGGTGTGATTGAGGTAATAAAATCAAATTTTACTCAGGAAAACAAAACCTACAAACAATATAGTGCCACTTCTGTTAGGATAGAAAAAGACTCTATTTACTATAGCCAATATCCTGTTCAAAATGACTTTTCATACTATCATTTTGCTAATAATGATCTTACTTACTCATACGAAACAGATGAGTTTAACCCTGGCTTAACACTTCTTTCAGTTGCTGTAGTTATTTCTGCAATAATCATAAAAGTAGTAATTCCAGATAATGAAGATGATTATGATTATGAAGACGACTGGGAAGAAGATGATGGATGGGAGTAATAAATTCTCAATTTGTATTTAGCTTCTAAGTCCATGAAGTTTTTTCACTTGTAAGAATAGTTTTTAAGCTCGTTTAAGTAAGAAACATTCTTACTCATGATAATACTTCTATTTTTAGTCGCTCTCTTCCTTGCTTATAGCAATGGTGCTAATCACAATTTTAAAGGAGTTGCCATTCTTTTTGGAAGCAAAACTACTTTATATAAGAAAACCATGTTCTTGCAGTTAATTACCAAACTGGTTCACAAATAGGAAACTCACCATTCTACAACTACTTTTATCTATAATCTGGTAAAAATGCTAGAGGATTTGATGATAGGAGGTTTATTGATAAAAATATCAATTTATTACAAGCAGAATATCGCTTTCCTATTTATAAAAGACTGAGAGGAGCAGCTTTCACTTCCATTGGTTCTGTGGCAAATGAGTACCATGAATTATATTCTAATCCTCAAAAATTCTCTTATGGAGCTGGATTAAGGTATCAATTGAGCAAAAAACAAAAATCTAATTTAAGACTAGATGTGGCTAATAGCCATGAAAGATTTCAATTTTATGTAATAATTGGTGAGGCATTCTAAGTCAAAACTCTATTGAAGTCATATAAAACACGTACTTTTGAAAAAAAGTAACCTAATGTCTACGTTTCACGATTTCAAAATATCAAAATATTTACTGAATGCTCTAGAGGATCTAGAGATTATAACCCCTACTCCTATTCAGGAAAAGTCGTATTCTGTAATTAAATCTGGAAGAAATGTAATTGGTATTGCCCAAACAGGTACTGGAAAAACATTGGCTTTTTCATTACCGTTTTTAGATGGACTAAAATACTCTGAGCAAAAAAATCCTAGAGTTCTTATTTTGGTTCCTACTCGTGAGTTAGTTCTACAAGTAGTTCAAAACATTAAAGATTACTCTAAATACATGTCTACTAGAGTTGTAGGAGTGTATGGAGGTACCAATATAAATACACAAAAACTTGCTGTAGGTGAAGGAGTTGATGTATTAGTTGCTACGCCTGGTCGATTGTACGATATGGTAATGCACAGAGCTTTAAGCCTTAAATCAGTTCAAAAACTGGTGATTGATGAAGTGGATGTAATGTTGGATTTAGGATTTAGATTTCAATTGACTAATATTTTTGAATTACTTCCAGAAAAACGTCAGAACACTATGTTTTCGGCAACTATGACGGATGATATCAAAGAATTGATTGAAGCTTTCTTTATATCTCCAATTACTATTGCTATTGCCCTTTCGGGTACTCCTTTGGCAAATATTAAGCAAGTATGTTATCCTGTTCCTAACTTTTATACCAAAGCGAATCTTATCATGCATTTGCTAAAAGATAAAGACCAGTTTAAAAAAGTATTAATTTTTGTTGGTAGTAAAACCAATGCAGATAGGCTATTTAACGCCATGGAAGAAAGTTTTGGAAGAGAACTAGGTGTTGTTCACTCCAATAAGTCTCAAAACTACCGTATTAAGTCTATAAAACGATTTGATGAAGGAACAAACAGAATTCTTATCAGTACTGATGTAATGGCTCGTGGATTAGATTTAGATGCCATATCGCACGTAATTAACTTGGATACTCCCAACTATCCAGAGAATTACATGCACAGAATTGGTAGATCTGGTAGAGCAGAGAAAAAAGGAAATGCAATCCTTCTTTATACAGAGAAAGAAGCTAAGGATAAAGAGAAGATTGAAGAATTGATGGGAATGACTATCGAGAAAAAGAAATTTCCTGAATCAATTGCCATTTCTAATGAGTTAATTCCTGATGAACGTCCAAAAGCTAAAGAGCTTAACATTCATGCTGAACAAGATGAAACTAGAGGAGCTAGTTTCCATGAGAAAAAGGAGAAAAACTTGATGCAGAATGGTGGAAACCCAAGAATGAGAAGGAAAATACTTAAATACAAGAAACCAAAAACTCGTGGAGATCAAAACAAAATTAGAAGAAAACCTAAGAAAGGAGATGGGCGTTAGAACTCATTAATTCTAATTACTTTTTAACTAATAAATCAAAAATGCCAGCCCACCGTCATTTCTTGCTGTACAAGCCATACGGATACCTTTCTCAATTCATAAGAACTGAAACTACTCGTAAAAACAAAAAACTTTTAGGCCAATTAGGTGATTTTCCAAAAGGAACAATGGCAATTGGTAGATTAGACGAACATTCCGAAGGATTGATATTCCTTACTACTGATGGAATGCAAAGCCATATCATAACAAGCACCAAAGTAGAAAAAGAATATTATGCTCAAGTTGATGGCGAAATCACCTTAGAAGCTCTTAAAAAGCTACAAGAAGGAATTGAAATAACTGTTAAAAAGCATAAATACCTAACACTTCCCGGAAAAGCAGATATAGTAAGTCCTACTCCTATTTTTGAAGAAAGAGCCAAAAAAATCCGTGACGAAAGACATGGGCCAACCAGTTGGGTTTCCATTACTATTAAAGAAGGAAAATACAGACAAGTACGTAAGATGACTGCTGCTATTGGATTCCCTACATTACGATTGATAAGAGTTAGGATTGGGAATGTAGTTTTGGGAGATTTAAAATCTGGGAAAAGTATTGAGATTGAACAGTTTGATTATTAATTCTTTATATTTATAAAGAATGAAACAAACTTACTCCCAAACTAAACAAATTAAAAGTCTTTCAGTTTTTGGATTAGTGTGCGCAAACTTAACTATGGGCATTATATTTCTTGAAATTCTAGTGACTGAGGCCGTCTTAATTGAAAACATTTACTATTTGCTTTCGTGTTTTAGTTTTTGGATTGCAATTAATTTTGTACTTATAGCACAACTAAAAGAGAAAGTTATTATCAGTTCAAAATCAATCACTTTACACACAGTTTTTAAGAGGAAAACTATTCAACTCGAGGATGTAAAAGGCTATAAATTAAAAGATAAAAATATCTTTATAATACCAAAAAACTCCGAAAAAAAAGGAATTTCTTTTAGTGACAACTTAGTGGGCGAAGAGAAAATAATCAATTATTTCAAATCAGATAAAAAAGAACAAACTGAAAGGAATAATTGGAGCTAAAAAATTAATCGAACTTTTCTCAAAACTCAGGATAGCACTACAAACTAACTTTTGGAGATATAATACATAGGTAAATAATTGAAAAAAAATCACTTATTTAGTGATGCAATAACTTTGAAATCCACTCGTTTTAGAAAAAACACACCTACTTATGTAAAATAGCTACTTAACCAAAAACCACAAAACAATGAAAAAGCCAATCCTCATTTCTTTAGCTTTAAGTAGTTTATTTTCAATCACATTTTCACAAGACAATTCTACCACATCAACACCTTCCAAAAAACTTAGTTTTGGCTTTAATATGGGTGTAAACCAGTCGCTTTTAGCCACTTAATCTTCGGATGTAAATGCCGAAAACAGTCTAGGGTTTGTAGTTGGAGGTATTGGAAACTATCAGTTTACTCCCATTTTTTCTTTAGCTCCCAAACTAGAAATTTCAATTAATGAAGTGGAAATAGTATATCGAGAAGAGTCAAATTCAAACAAAGATTTCTCTCCTATGCCTGTTACTAGTGAGTTTGCTCTACATGCAATATTTACATCACAAAACGGATCTTATCTTCCATTCTTTTCTTTTGGACCTAGTATTAAAATCCCTATTTCTAAAGTTAATAATCCCTTTGTCAGTGATTATAGTTTTTCTGCAGATGTAAGTATTGGATTTAAAAAAGGACTTGAATTTTTTAATTTATCTCCAGAGTTAAGGTATTCCCATGGATTAACAGATATAAATCTAAATCCAAATTTGGGAAGTATTAAGCTTTACACCATGTCATTAATTTTGAATTTTAACTAAAATTATCCCAAAACTCAGGATAACTCTTAACCACCACTTCAGGATTTTCAATTTCTACTTCGTTCATAACAGTTACTAATGGTGCGAAAGCCATTACCATCCTATGATCGTGATAGGTTGCAATTGAAACTTTATTGGGCAACTCCATTAGTTTCTTAATCTCAAAAGAATCAGAATCAATCATTTTTAGTGAATAATTGAGTTTGGCTATTTCTGCTTTTATGGCTTCTATCCTATTTGTCTCTTTATAAACTAAATGGGAAATTCCTGTGAATTTTCCATTAATTCCTAATCCTACACAAGTCACCACAAACGTCTGAACCATATCTGGAATAGATGAAAAATCGTGCTCAAATTGAGTGAAATTTGGTTCTTTTATTTTTACTATTTCTATTCCTGTATCACCTTCTAAAGTTAAAACCCCTAGTTTTTTAAACAGATTTTTAACTTCACTATCTCCTTGAATACTAATTATTTTAACTTCATTTAATTGAAGCTTTGAGTTAATATTTGAAAGCGCTATTAATTCATACCAATACGAAACAGAAGACCAATCTTTTTCTACTATAATTGACTGATTATACAATCTAGTAAAAGGCGCTACTTTTATCTTGTTTTTTTCTTGTAAAACTTCAATTCCTAATTGTCTCAATAACGAAATTGTCATCTCGGAATAAGACTGTGATTTTATTTCACCAACCTGGGTAATCTCCAATCCATTATCCAAAAATGGAGCGATTAGCAACAATGCCGAAATATACTGACTACTAATATTCGCTTTTACTGATACTTTTTTTCCAGTTAGCTTCTTTCCTGTGATTTTAAGCGGAGGAAATCCTTCTTTTTCCACATACTCAATTTCTGCTCCTAACTCTCGCAAAGGATCAACCAATTCCTTTATTGGGCGCTTTTTCATATCGTCCGTTCCAGTAAGAATAACCTCATTGTTTCCAATAGCACAAACTGCAGTTAAAAACCGAAAACAAGTTCCTGCATTCTTTACATTTAATTCTCCTTTAAGCTCTTTTAGTGATAGAATTGAATGCATTATTTGAGAATCATCTGCCGAAGAAATTCCTTTTAATTCAAACGAATCATTCATTAAATATTGAAGCACCAAAAGTCTATTGCAAATACTTTTTGAAGATGGCAAATCAACTGAATTTTTCAGTTTAAATTTTTTATTTAATAATATTTTATTCAATTAATTAACTGTTATAAGTTCAAGTAAAACATTAAACTCTCTTTCACCTTTTCTTCTCCTAAAAAATGGTTAATACTGGACTCTCCTATGCCATTTATCAAAGTAAAATTCATTACTCCATTTTCATTCTTTTTGTCGGCTTTTAATTCATTAATCAAAGGCTCCATCATTTTCTCCTCCAATTCAATTTTCGAGAAAAAAGAAAACACCATTTCTATTACTTGGTTTAAGTCTTCTTGGGAAATTAATTTCTCCGTAAAGGACAAGTAGCTTTCGCAAATCATTCCTGCAGATATAGCTTCTCCGTGCAATACTTCTCCCATATAGCAGGATTCTATTGCATGCCCTACCGAATGGCCAAAATTCAGCTTTTTTCTATCTCCTGATTCTTTAAAATCATTCAATACATAACCTTCTTTTATTTTTATTGAAGTAGCAATGATTGAATCTAAGTTCTGAATTAAGTTCTCTTTGTCTTTTAATAGCTCAAATAAGGATTTATCGGCAATTAAACCGTATTTAACCACTTCTCCTAAGCCAGATAATAATTCGCGTTCAGGAAGTGTTCTTAAAAACTGTGAATCAATAAATGTAAAAAGAGGATGAGCAAAAGTTCCTACTTGATTTTTGGAATACTCCAAATTAACTCCTGTTTTACCACCAAAAGCTGCATCTACCTGCCCCAGCAAGGTTGTAGGAATATGAATAAAATCGATTCCTCGTTTAAATGTAGAAGCAACAAAACCTCCCATATCAGTGATTACTCCACCTCCCAAGTTAATTATAAGCGATTTTCTATCTGCTCCAGTATCGATCAATGAACTCCAAAGAGAATCACATATCTCTAATGTCTTATAATCTTCTCCAGCATCCAAAACCAGTAGATTAGCTACTTCAAGAAACGGATTAGCATCCAATAACAATGGATAACAATGTTTTTTGGTGTTTTCATCTACCAAAATGTAGATGTTAGTCCAAGTCTTGCCCAATTTATTAATTCTGTTCTCGAAACTGGCTATTGAATCTATGTGATAAATAGGGTTTGTCATATAATTAAAAACTTAATACATCCTGCATTCCATAAATACCATCTTTGTTCTTAGCTAGCCATTCAGCAGCTAATAATGCTCCATTAGCAAAGCCACTTCGACTGTGAGCCGTATGTTTTATCTCAATTTCATCAATGGCCGATTTGTAATAAACCGAATGTGTTCCTGGAATTTTATCTATTCGTTTAGAAATGATTGCCAATTCCTTTTCATCACTGGTTTCGTTATTAACCCAACTGTATTTAGTTTTATGATTTTCTATAATTTGTTCTGCAATAGAAATCCCTGTACCACTTGGTGCATCTAGCTTTTGAGTGTGATGAACCTCCTCTACTTCTACTGAATACTCTGGGTATTTACTCATTAAATCAGCCAACTGAGTATTTAATTTAAAAAACAAGTTAACTCCAATACTGAAATTTGTTGCGTATAAAAGCGTTTGGTTTCTAGCTACACAAATGGTTTCAATTTCATCTAAATAATCGTACCAACCTGTTGTTCCAACTACTACTGGCACATTAGCATCAAAGCATTTTTTTATATTAGATACAGCAAATTCTGGACGACTAAACTCAATAGCTACATCTATTCCTAGTAATTCGGCCGGAGAAAACTCAGCATTATCAGAAGTTACTTTCAATCCTATTGTATGTCCTTTGGTAATGGCGATTTTTTCAATCTCCTTTCCCATTTTTCCGTAACCTAGTAATGCAATATTCATACTTAATAGCTGTTTAATAGTTAATTGTGCCTACAACAATGTATAGACTAGTAAAGTTAAAAGTCTTGACATAGAATTTCGCCAAATTGTCAAATTATATTCAAGATATTCCTATTTTTGGTAAAACCAATCTAATCGCATGAACAAATTAACCTCTCTTTTCATCCTTATAGCTTGTATAGCTTCAATCAGTTGTAATTCGGTAAAAAAATACAACACAGCAATTTCTAAAAAACATACTGTTGCAGAAATTCATGAAGATATCGACTATACTTTTAAGAAAATAAGAAAGCTTCACCCGAATTTACATTGGTTTATTACCGAAGAAAACCTTCAGAACAAGATAGATAGGGTAAAAAACTCAATCACTGCTCCATTAACTAGTGAAGAGTTCTTCTTTATCTTATCTCCTTTGGTTTCTGAAATAAGACAAGGACATAATGCAGTTGGATATCCATTTGAAAAAATGGAAAAGGAAGAAAGAAAAAGATACAAAGGATCTAAATTACCGTTTAACAAATTACAATTCGAAAGCATTGGTGGAAAAGTAATAATTAGTGAAATATACGACAGTGTTAAAACACTTCAATATGCAGAATTACTTGAGATTGGAGGAATGACCGTAGATGAACTTAGTGCTAAGTACAACAACTTAAGATCAAGTGATGGTTACAACACCACTTTTTACGAAAGAAGAGTTGGACTTTTTCTTAAATCATATTACAGATATGAAAACCCAACTTTTGATACTGTTACTTTAAAGTTGAGTATTAATGATTCTATTTTTGATACTACTTTTTATAGAGTTTTTAAGCCAAACCCTATTGACGATAGTGCTAAAGACCTAGAAATTGAAGCTGAATTAGATTCTTTAGAAAACTTGCCTGAACTTACTAAGGAAGAAAAAGAAGCAAAGAAAAAAGAAGCTAAAGAAAAATCTAGGTATGAAACGATTAGAGGTTACAATAAAACACAAGACATTTACACAAGAGATTATAAATTTTTAGAAGAAGATAGTTGTATTGCATACCTTAAGGTACGTGGGTTTATGAATGGGCCATACGAACAGTTATATGATGAGTTTTTTGCCGAAGTTGATACAGCTCAATCCGAAGCCGTAGTTTTAGATTTTAGAGATAACCTTGGAGGAAGACTGGCTGAAATTCATTATTTAATAAGCTACTTAGCTCAAGAAGAATTTGTAACTATCCTTCCTATGGAAGCTAAGACTAAAACGCCTATTACAAAAGCATTGTGGAGCGGAAATAACAAAAACCCTTTGTTACTTCTTATAAAAACTGTTGCTACACCATTTGTTTTTTCATACGAACAAATTAGAGGGAAAAAAGAAGATGGAATTTATTACATCACAACCGGACAAAGTAAACCAACTGAGCCAAAGCCAAATGCTTTTAAAGGAAAGGTATACATTTTGGTAAATGCAAACTCATTCTCGGCAGCATCTGTAGTGCCTAGTGTGTTACAAAACATGGGAGTTGCTACTGTTGTAGGAGAAGAAACTGGTGGAACTAGTAACGGAACTGTTGCTGGTATCTTTAAACCAATTACATTGCCTAACTCTAAATTAGGAGTTCAGTTTGGAATGGGAATGATAAGAACTCCTTACTTAGATACCCCTGATGGATTTGGAGTAATTCCTGATGTATTTTTACTACCTACTCTTGAGGACAGAACAAGTGGAGAAGACACTGAATTGAATTGGATAATTAATGACATACAATCTGCTAGAGAAACTAAGGAGGTAGAAATTAATGAAGATTTGGAAGATGACTCTAAAAAAGTAGATGAGGATACTGAAGAACCAGCAGAAAAGGATTAATTCTATTTAAAATTAAGTGTTAAACTGAGTCCAGCAACAGGTTTTCTTATTTCCCAAGAATACGTGTATGGCTGCCAGTTTAATGACAAATCTTCGCTCACATCAAAGTTAAATAAGTGTGCATCTACATTTGCATCAACTATATTTAGTGCGTAAGCTACTCCTGTGAAAATAAACATGTTATCCCTCCATTTTCTGTACTCATTGGATAATGCCAATAATTGAGAATTTTCGTAAAACTGAAAATCGACATTACCAGCAGCACTAGGACAATTAACTCTTAACAAAAGCTCAGTTCTAGTTATTTGATAATTCTTGTTATTAATTAACGCAGCAGTTAAACAACCACCAATAGCTCCATAAACCAAAGGAATTTTCCAATACTTACGGTTGTAAGCTTGTCCTAACCCTGGTAATATTGCTGAATAAATTGTGGCTTTCCTTGCAGAATGAGAAGTATCCATGTCATAAAACGAACTATACTGTTTTACAACTGTATCATTATCAGTTTGGCTGTTTCCATTATTAGAAATCAAAAGAAATAAAACACTAACTAGTGCTAGTTTCCAACTATGATTTAGGAATTTAGTCATTTAATAAATCTAAGATTTTTCTTAGGTGAGCATGATCCGAAAAAGGGATAGAAATTTTTCCGTTTCCTTTATTCGTCTTACTTATAGCTACTTTACTAGCAAATGATTTAGAAATTACGTCTCTCATCTTTTGTTCTTCGTATGATAACGCATAACGTGGTGATGATTTACTTGTTGCAGAAGAAGCTCCTTCTTTATGATTCTTAACTAATTCTTCTGTTTTTCTTACAGATAAACTACCATCAAGTACTTTTCTATAAAACTTAATCAGAGTCTTTTCATCCTCTACACCCAATAAAGCTCTTGCATGTCCCATTGAGATAGTTTTGCTAGATAATGCCAACTGAATAACGTCTGGAAGTTTAAGAAGCCTTAAAAAGTTTGTTACAGTAGATCTGTTTTTACTCACCTTCTCCCCTAACTCTTCTTGAGTTAACTCACATTCATCAAGCAATCTTTGGAAACTGATTGCAACTTCCATTGGGTTTAAATCTTGTCTTTGTATGTTTTCTACAATTGCCATTTCAAGCATAGCTTGATCATTGGCAATTCTAATGTATGCAGGTACTTGTGTTAATCCAATAATTTGAGAAGCTCTAAACCTTCTTTCTCCTGAAATTAACTGATACTTACCATAACCTAATTTACGTACAGTAATTGGTTGAATAATACCATGTTCCTTTATAGAATTAGCTAAATCAACTAATGCTTCTTTTTCAAATTCTGTTCTTGGTTGAAAAGGATTTGCCTCTACATCTTCTACTTTAATAGCAGATACACTTCCTGCATTTGCTACAGGCAAGTCTGGCGAATCCGAAGTTATATCCGTATCGGAGTTTTCTAGCAAGGCTCCCAAGCCTCTTCCTAAACCACTTTTTTTATTTGCCATTAGTTTATAATCTTATCTTCTGCTTTAATTTTAGTTAAGTCATTGTTCTGAAGAACTTCCTTAGCTAAATTCAAATAATTTATTGCTCCTTTGCTTGATGCATCCATCATTATTACTGACTCACCAAAACTAGGCGCTTCACCTAATTTAGTATTTCTGTGAATAATCGTATCAAAAACCATTTGTTGGAAATGAGTTTTCACTTCATCCACTACTTGGTTCGATAAATTTAATCTTGTATCGTACATAGTCAATAAAATTCCTTCTATTTCTAAATCTTTGTTCAGCTTGTTTTGAACGATTTTTATCGTGTTCAATAGTTTTCCTAATCCTTCTAATGCGAAATACTCACACTGAACAGGAATTATTACAGAGTCTGCTGCAACTAATGAGTTGATTGTAATTAATCCTAATGAAGGTGAACAATCAATAATAATAAAGTCATAACTATCTCTCATTTTATCTAGAGCAGCTTTAAGCATATATTCCCTACTTGGTAGGTTTATCATTTCTATTTCAGCACCAACTAAATCAATGTTAGAAGGCAACATATCCACAAATGGAGTTTCTGTTTTTAATACAATGTCGTTAGCATCTAATTCATTTATTAAACAATCATAGATACTAGCTTTTATGTTTTTAGGATCGTGTCCCAATCCAGAGGTAGAATTGGCTTGTGGATCAGAATCAACTAACAACACCTTTTTTTCCAAAGCTCCTAAACTAGCAGCTAGGTTAATAGCAGTAGTTGTTTTCCCTACTCCTCCTTTTTGATTCGCTATTGCAATTATTTTTGCCATAAATTATATTAATTCTTTTTCTTCTCCTATGTTAAATACTTCAAGTCTAAACTCTTGAAACTCTTCCTTTGCCTCTTCCATATCTACTTTTATTGGGTCAAAAGTATCGTAATGCATTGGTATTACTGAATCGGCATTTACTAAATAAGCTGCCTCTACTGCATCATCAATTCCCATTGTAAATACATCTCCAATTGGTAAAAACGCAAAATCTACGAACCCAAACTCTTCTTGAATTAGCTCCATATCTTTATGCAAAGCTGTATCTCCAGCAAAATAAATCACCTTATCTACATCATCTTCTTGGTAAACCAATACAAACCCTGCTGCTAAACCTCCGTAACTTCCATCTGGCATTGAACTAGAATGAACTGCACTTACCATTTTAATAGCAAAATCTGGAGTTCTTTTTATTCCTCCAATATTCATTGCAAAACCATTTTCTACTCCTTTCTTCTGAAACCAATTAATCAATTCGAAATTAGCAATAACCTCAGCTCCTGTTCTTTTAGCAATAGATTCGGTATCATACACATGATCTTCGTGACCATGAGTAAGTAAAATGTAATCTGCTTTAATAGCATCAACCTCAACAGTTTTAGCTAACTCATTAGGCGAAATAAATGGATCAATCAAAATAATACTGTCGCCAATATTAATTGAAAAACATCCATGTCCGTAATAAGTAGCTTTCATTTGCCTTAGTTTTCTTTTTTAAAGATAATAATTATAATATTTTTCAATCTTAGTAATTATCAACAAAACGGAAGTAGTTATTACTGCTCCCTATTCTCAAATCATTACTTTACTCTTACCAAATCGTAATCTTGATACTTCAAAATGTAAACCGATTGGTTCTCGTAACCACTGTTACTTTCACTTTGCTTTAGCGCATAATTAGTCTGTAATAAAGGTACTTGTACTTGATTGTAATAAGCTGGGTAATTCTTTCCAAAACTATTTAAAGCTAATGCATGGTAAAATGCTACATCAAATCCCATAAAGGCATATTTAGTAGGCTCTGTTCCGTATGCTGCTCTATATTTTCTTACAAATTCTTTTACTTTTTCGTCTTTATAATCAATAAAAGAAGAAGTTAGAACATGTAGATTAAATCTCATTTTAGAATCTACATTAATATCATGATAATCTAAGATGTTTTCAAGGGCAAAAATTTCAATTTCATATCCTCTCATTTTACTCCTACTCATTAACACAGTAAGTTGAGTAAAAAATGCTGAAGCCATAGCCTCATCAAGTATTGGTATTATTATGATATTCTTTTTCCCTTTTACTAGTTTTAAATCAAATCCATGTAAAGAGGAATACGAAGTTAGATTGTGAGTTGATGCAGAAGCTCTATAGTTATTAGTTTTTCCCTCTATAAACTTGTTATATCTTTCTGAGAAGAGATTAGATAAGTATTTTTCCTTTTTAGATTTACCAGATAAACAGATAACATTTTCAGTATTTCTAGCATAAGATAAGTAACTAGCTAAATAACTTATTTGTGTTGGCAATGAAGTTCTAAGTGTTGTTACATTTTGGTTATTAAACAACAATTTATTACTCTGAGTTACTGGACAAACTGCTTGAATTCCATTCGCTTTACTAAATTGAGCAACTTGAGAATAAGGCTTTTCATAAAATGGGCCAATTATTATATCAGATGATTTAACCTCCGTAGATCGTAAGTATTTACCTACTGTACTTGTATCGTTCTCTGTATCATATACATTTAAGTCAATAGAAACACCTGATGCCTTTGCAGAATCTAATGCAAGTGCTGCTCCTTGATAAAAGTGAACTGACATCTCTGTGTAAGAATTAATCTTTTTTGATTTATTAACTTTTTGAGGCATTCTGTCATTCTTATCTAACATCAATGGTAGAAACATAGAAACCGTATATGATTCTTTCTTAACCATATCGTTCAAGTTATCCTTTAGTGGATTAATCTTGTTAATCTTACTAAAGTCAGCATCTGGAGTTTTAGGATCACCAAGTACAATTTTAATATCTTCATTATAACCTTCTGGTAAATCAATATTAAGTTTGTCACCAGCTTTTAGTGTAGTTACTCCAGGATTTAATTTCTGAATACTTTCAACAGAAGTACCGTATTTCCTTGAAATTCCATAAAGCGTTTCTCCACCTTTTACAGTGTACTCAATTCTTTTAAGTGGCTTATCTACTTTAATAACTTTTGGATCTAGAACAACTTTAACCTCTTCTTTTCCATCAATATATGGTACTCGAATTTTTTCTCCTACTTTTAATTCTGTTCCTAACTGTGGGTTAAGTCTCTGTAGTTCCTTTACGTTAGTATTAAACTTCTTAGCAATACCGTATAGAGTTTCTTTCTTAGCAACTGAATATTCTTTTGTGTTTAGTTCAGTTACAACCTTTGGTTTATTTTCAACAACTGGTGTTTTTTCTGTAACTGTTCCTTTAAGCATTAGCTTATCTCCTTTTTTAAGATTAGCAGCTTTTGCAGGATTCAGTTTAGTTAACTGATCTACACTTACTCCGTATTTCTTAGAAATCCCGTATAAAGTCTCTCCTGCTTTTACAATATGAAATGTTCTTTCTGATAATGGTAACGGGATATTAAGCTCTTGCCCTACTTTTATAAAAATCAACATTCCATCAGAAGCTCCTCTAATTTCTTTTTTAGAAACATTATACTTTTGGGTTAACCCATAAAGCGTTTCTTTTGCTTTAACTGTGTGTATAATTACTTCTTCTCCGTTTACAACTGCTCGTCTATCCTCTTGAGAGAATGTAGCTGCAGAAATCATCAAAAAGATGACAATGATTATATTTTTCATATTAAAATACGTTTTATTTTCTTAAAAATTATTCCCACTCAATTGTAGCTGGTGGTTTAGAACTAATATCATAGGTAACTCTATTAATTCCTTTTACTTTATTAATTATATCGTTAGATACTTTTGCTAAAAACTCATAAGGTAAATGACACCAATCTGCTGTCATTCCATCTGTAGAGGAAACTGCTCTTAATGCTACTGCATTTTCGTAGGTTCTTTCGTCTCCCATAACTCCTACTGACTG
>Ga0209533_1002654_pt1 | contig 16097 bp, 10 predicted proteins | sample COG_04_FD_184748 | JGI IMG/M metagenome (GOLD analysis project Ga0209533, IMG submission 184748) | Pelagic Microbial community sample from North Sea - COGITO 998_met_04 (SPAdes) (version 2) | ecosystem: Environmental > Aquatic > Marine > Neritic zone/Coastal water | place: Helgoland, sampling...
CGATGGCTTGGTTGACGTCGCTCATGGCGAATTCCTCGACGATGGGGTAGATGTTGTGGCGTACGGCGAATTCGAGCATGGTTTTGGTGAGAGCTGGGCTGCCTAGTGGGCTACCGCTGACACTGCGCTCGGCTTCGATGAGGCGGCGCGCAGGGATTTCCATGTCTTCGGGTACGGCTCCTACGGTGTGTAGGAAGCCTTTGGGCTTAATAGTGCCTAGATAGGCGTCCCAGTTGAGAGTGACGTTGGTAGTATTAATCACAAGCTTGAGCTTGCGGTCAATAGAGGCGAGTTGCTCGGGGTCGGTGGAGTCGATGACTCGGGTTGCTCCCATGTCGAGGATGGCTTGGGTCTTGTCTGGATTGGAGCTAAATGCAATGATTTCACAGCCCCAGCTCTTGAGGAATTTGATGGCTAAATGCCCTAATCCACCGATGCCAATCACGCCGACACTGTCAGTAGGTTTGACATCTGCCATGATGATAGGGTTAAAGACGGTGATACCACCACAGAGTAGAGGTCCTGCCTTGGCTAAATCGATGCCTGTGGGGAGCTTGATAGCCCATGACCAGTGGGTGCGTACATGATCGGCAAATCCGCCGTGTCTGCCTACTATAGTGGATTCTTTGTCTGCGCAGAGGTGGTGTGCTCCTTCCATGCAGGTTTGACAACTCATGCATGAGGCGGCATTCCAGCCGACGCCGACTTTGTCGCCTATTTGCAGGCCTTTGGTGGCTGAGCCGAGTCCAATGACTTCGCCGATAATTTCGTGACCTGGGACGATAGGGTAGGTGCTTGCCTCCCAGTCGTTATTAATCATGCTTAAGTCTGAGTGACAAAAACCACAGTGACTAATTTTGATATCGACTTGTTCAGCGCCTAATTCTCCTAGTTCATAGGTGTAAGGAGTAAGAGCGGCTTTAGGTTCGAGGGCGGCGTAGGCATTGACTTTCATGATAGTTGTACGAGACTTTTAATAATCTGTGCTTTGCAGTTCTTGAGCCAAAAGAATACTTTGCTCGAGAAATTAAAGTAGACGATAGTTGCTACTTATTTTTTTTGCACTGGCTTATCTAAATCTACATTAGGGTGTAATTTCTGCACCATCTCGAGTAATTTAGGTCTCATTTTAATCACTTTAGCAGCTTTGGCTTTGTCTACTCCATGAAACGGAGCATCTTCAGGCATGATAGAAGAATCAAATGCAGCTAGGTCTGAGGGTTTGACGCCTTCTCTGTAAAGAGAGCTTGTAAAATAAGCAGATGGATAAAAACCACCTACTATATCTACCTTGAGATCATCAGTAATTTTATCCTCCATACCCATGCACCACAGTGTGGCATTCACGACAAATCGACGTGATTTTTCATCAAGAAAATCTTCTGACGCGCCTATGGAAGTGTAGAAAACGCGTGCTTCTTTTTTATCGCCTGATGGCGCCATATAATGATCACGTGTCCAGCCTGCATTCACCTTTGGTTTTTTAGTATTGATATTATCACTTTTTTCAAAAGTATTTAGCACCTGCACTTCAACTAGAGGAGTTGCATCTGCTGGCGGTTGAGATTTATAAGCACCATTGTAAGCAAAGAAAGAATCAATACCCGTCATAATAGGGTGACTTTTTGCAGCATCGACAGGAGTATAAATACCACTTTCACGATGGTTTTCACCATAGTGACTCTGACCATTCACCTTATCCCAAGTATTACCAAAAACCTGCTTGCCTAAACCACCGTCATAATCTTCACCTTTATAGTCGTAATTCAGGATGCTCCACTTGCCTTCTTGGCCGTTAAAACAATGAGTAGAAGTTCTCATCCCTACAATTGGGCCTCCTCTCTCAAGGTAGTCAGCAATCAATTGAGCCTGTTCTTCTGGCAAATTCATAAATCGTGCGTAAAATACAAACATATCTGCATCTTTTAAAACTTCAAGATGAGGAACATCTTTGGCTCCAGGTAAAATATGCCCATTTTCATCAATACCAAATAAAACGGTACACTTGAAACCGTGATGTTTTGCCAAGATTTTAGCAAGTACAAGGTTAGTTTCTTCTGAACGATACTCGTGATCGTTAGCAAGGAAAACAATATGTTTACCTTTACCTATTCCTTGAGTTCCTTCATAAACCAAAGGAGCTGCATTTAGATGTGTGCTAACTAATAGCAATCCAGTAACAATGATTTTCTTTAAGTTATTGATCATAATGGTCAATAAAATGCCCAATATGGAATATCAAGTCAAGGGCATTCAAAATAAATTCACGAAGTTTCTTTCCTCGGCACTTAACTGATAACTAGGTTATTTTCTGTCGTATTTATTAAATCTATTTATTATTTTTCACACTACACGACAAAAAATGAGCGTATAAATGTTGATTTAATAGGGTTTAAAGCTTGACTTGCTCACAAGTCTTCCAAAATTGGTATGTTTAAAACCCAATTTTTACTCGAAGTCCTTAATGAGCAAGTCGGTGGTAATTTAGCACGCCTTAAGTGCTTATCCAATCTTATTTTAGGTGTAATTCAATGCCGTAGTGTTAATCTTACTCACTTAGCCTCACACCAAACAACTACAGCTAAACACTCTAGTGAGTATCGTAAGCTGCAGCGTTTCTTTGAGCAATGGAGTATTCCGCAGGAAGCTGTAGCTAAAATCATATTTAAAAAGATTCCTAAGCCCGCTGCAGGTTACGTACTTAGCATGGATAGAACTAATTGGCAGTTTGGCTCAACTCATATTAACATCTTAACCGTAGGCATTGTGATTCATAAAGTAGCCATACCTATTGCATGGATGACCTTACCTCAAGTTAGTAAAAGAGGTAATTCAAGTTACAAGCATCGTATCACTGTCATGCAAAAGGTGCTCACACTCATACCCGCTTGTGATATTTATGCTTTAACTATGGATAGGGAGTTTCATGGTGTACATTGGTTAAATTGGCTTAATAAGCAAGAAGTTAGCTGGGTATTACGTATCAAAGCAAATACAATTATTGATCACTACTACAAAGCTTCTTGCATCAAAAGTACTATTTCAACTAAACAAGATGTTTGGGGCTTACAGTTATATTTTAGCTCTAAACGACTCAGGCAAGAAGCTTTATATGTAGTAAGTAACAAACTTAAAAACAAAGAGGCTTTAGCTACGTATAAGTTAAGATGGGGTATTGAAGTACTCTTTGGTCATCTTAAAAAGAAGGGCTTCAATCTAGAGGATACTCATCTAAGAGATCCTGATAAAATTGATAAGCTTATTGCTATAGTTAGTCTTAGCTTCTTATTTACTCTAGGCTTTGGCTTACTCTTAAAAGCTAGAGATAAAGCTAGCGCTTTATCTAAACGTAAAAGTCACTTTAGATACGGGTTAGATGAGCTTAGAAAAATACTAAGCAATCCTCAAACCCATCACAAACAACTTAAATTATTTGAACAATGGGTTAAAGCTGATTCTATCAACCTATTTTTTGTCGTGTAGTGTGAGATAGAATCTCCACTGGCACTTCAGGCTTCTTTTACCCAAGTATGACTGAGAAAAAAATCAAGAAAACACCTATTAGGATTAAATCCATTCAGGCTTTAGGAGGCAATGCTCTTAGCAGCCCTTATTTCTCAAGTCATTTTGGAGGAGAGATACCCACTCAAACGAATTCACAAAACCAAGAAATCCCCATTAATCCTATTTATAGAGTAATGGTTAAACTAGATAATTCTAACTTCTTTAATGCAGGAGAACTTGAACAAATCACTAAAGGACAACTATACATTAAAGGTAAAAAAATTAGTTTATTTAAAAGGTTCACAGATAAAGCCACCTCTATATTTATAAGAGAATCAGGATTTTAAAAAAAATCACTCCCCCTTATGCTCACATCAATACAAACAATCTAAACTTGACTTTTTGCTTAAGGTGAAACATAAATTGACCATATGAATCAAGATACACTTTTCAAATCATTTCTAGAAAATTTAAAACCTGGGCAGTTTATTGAAAAACTTGGCGATATTATTCCTGATATTATAGCCGTTAAAGATACTCAAGGTAAGTATCTTTATGTTAATAAGGCTTTCTTAAAAAGTCTGCAAATCACCAAAGAAGAGATTATCGGTTATGATGATTTACAGCTTTTTGGTGCAGAACTTGCTCAAGTCTATATGAGTGATGATCAAAAAGTCATTCAAGGCATCGTTCCCAATATACGTACAGCAGAGCTTGTTACTTACAGACCAGGAATTGTGCGTTGGCATTCAACACATAAATTCCCTTTATTAGATAATAATGATAATATTGTAGGCCTTGTACTTATATCTACACTACTCCAGCACCGTCAAGAGTCTAGTGAATCAGGCGCCATGGGATCTATTAGTAAAGCTATTGATTATATTTATGCAAACCCATCTAAAAGCATTCGTATTCCTGAACTTACTAAAATAAGTGGTATTTCTACAAGTAGTTTAGAGAGAGGGTTTAAAGAGTACTTTAACTGCAGTCCTGCTAAATTTATTACTCAGACTAAAATCTCACATGCTTGTGAGCTATTAGCTAATCCTATTTATTCCATTGCTCAAGTAGGCGAGATGTCAAGTTATCCTGACCCCGTTATTTTTAGCCGAGTCTTTAAAAGAGAAATGAAAATTAATCCGCGTAAATATAGGCAGTCGTTGTAAATAACAAGTTTCAATGATGTCTAACAGCCATAAATCCACGTCTTATATCTTTATTGCTATTCTAGCAGCCTTACTTCTTGGCGTTGGACTTAGACAGTTTAATTTTGAGGAAACTCCAGCTATTTTAAGTTTCCTCTTTCAAATTTGCGATTGGGTAGCTCAATTGTTCCTAAGAGCACTTAAGCTCATTATGGTTCCTTTGGTGCTGTGTTCTATTGTCGCGAGCCTCGCTACATTGTCACCCAATCAATCCATTGGTAAATTAGGAGCTAAAACTATCAGCTATTATTTGGCGTCTTCATTAGTGGCAGTTATTATTGGGCTTATCGTTGTAAACCTTATCCAGCCTGGGTTAAGCGATGGCCAACCTAATCAAGAAATACGTTCTCTATTTATGAGTGGTGAGCAAGCTTCCTCTGAAAAACTCACTAGCAAAGTTGCCGTAGCCTCACAAAGAGAGGCTGGAGACTTCCTCGATATCCTCTATAAAGTTGTCCCTGATAATTTATTTGCTACTTTTGGCGATAATGGTGCGCTGCTAGGTGTGATTTCGTTTGCTATTGCTATGGGAATAGCGCTACGCACGCTCCCTCAACAGAGTAGTCAACCTATGACACAATTTATGATTTCAGGGCAAGAAGTGATGATTACTATCACAAACTGGATCATGCTTGCTGCCCCATTTGGAGTTTTTGCTCTAATATTTCCTACGGTGTATAACACTGGCTTGGTATTATTTGTTCAGCTTGGAAAATACTTTACCACAGTGGTTCTAGCTCTAGGTATTCATCTCCTCATTGCTATACCTCTTATCCTACATTACTTAGGCAAGGTTTCTCCTCTAGCTTTCTTTAAAGCGATGCGTCCAGCACTGCTAACTGCTTTTTCTACAGCCTCGTCAGCATCAACCCTACCTATCACTCTCAACTGTGTAGAAAAACGTGTAGGAGTGAGCAAGGAAACTTCATCATTCACCCTTCCTCTAGGTGCTACGGTCAACATGGATGGAACCGCTCTCTACGAGTGCGTGGCGGTTATTTTTGTCGCTCAGGTGATGGGGGTAGAGCTCAGTTGGCTCGCTCAAGCAGGGATTGTGATTACAGCCTTACTTACCAGTATTGGAGTAGCGGGCATCCCGTCCGCTAGTTTAGTAGCAATTCTACTTATTCTAAAGACCTCTAATATACCTAATGCTGAGTTAGCTATTATCGCTCTACTCTCGGTGGATCGCCTGCTTGATATGAGCCGCACGATGATTAATATCGCTAGTGACGCTTGCGCCGCCACAGTCATTGCTAAGTCTCAAGGCGAGACTCTCAAAGTATAAAGCTTTAACTAGTGACTAGTGACTAGTATGAATGCCGTGGTTACCGACTTGGTAACATTGGGTACCCCGTTTAAGCCAGCGTGTATCATGAGTGATAAGAATCAGTGCGACTTGCTCTTGCTTAGCTAGATTGAGTAGTAGCTCCATAATTTTCTCACTATTATCTTCATCTAGATTACCTGTAGGCTCATCGGCAAAGATAATACTAGGCTTATTCATCAATGAACGAGCAATCGCGACACGTTGCTGCTCCCCTCCACTGAGCTCTTTAGGCAGGTGCTTAACTCTATCGGGCAAACCTACTTGCTCAAGTAGTTGTAAGGCTCGTTGTTTAGCATCCTTAGCACTGAGCTTATTTTGCATTTGTGTGGGTAAGAGGACATTTTCTAAAACATTAAGTTCAGGCATAAGACCATAATGCTGAAATACAAAGCCTAACTCATGATTACGCATATTGGCCTTGGTGTTAGCACTCATCGTATTTATAGATTTTCCCTGAATAAGCACCTCACCTGACGAGGGCTTTTCCAAACCAGAGAGTAAATACATCAATGTGCTCTTACCTGCGCCACTAGCTCCATGGAAAAACACAATATCACCTTGGTTAATTTCACAATTAACATTTTTGAGGATATCAATTTTTTTCTTAGCTAGCGTGTAATGATAGCTGAGATCACGGGCTTCGAGTAAAATCATGATAATGAGTCTGGGTAAAGTATTTGATAGACAATAAGTTCAATATCTTCGGCTATACTCTCTATATCTTGACTGGCTTTGATACGAGCAAAGATTACTGATTCATCAGGATTAACTAGAAATTGCATAAAAATAGTGCGTACTTTGGTGAGCATTTCCTCTGTTTCAAATTCGTCAGCTCCTGCCTCGCCATTGCTATCGCCTCTAGCTCCTATACGCTGTAGAGATTCCTTCACTGTTAAATCAAGTAAGAGCACTAAATCAGGTTTAATGGCAAATGATTCTTGTTCTTGGCGCATCTTTTCAATATCGCCTCCACGTGCTCCTTGGTAAGCTAAAGTCGAAAAATAATACCTATCTAACAAGACATACTTACCTGCTGCCAAACTTGGCTCTATAAGTTGAGCTACATGCTCTTTCCTATCTAGAGTGAACAAACGGTATTCCTCCTCTAAACTAAGTCTCCCAGTGCTCGCAGTTTGACGTATCATAGCTCCATGCTCACCATTAGTGGGTTCAAAACTGGTAATCACCTCTTTGCCTTCTTGTTCTAAATACGCTTGAAGTTTCTGAATTTGGGTAGATTTACCTACACCATCGATGCCTTCAAAAACAATAAGTTTTCCACGTGTGATATCTGCTTGCATAAAAATAACTTAAATCTTACTAGGTGGCTCACCCCATGTATTAGCCTGCTTTTGACTGTCTTGAAGAGTGGCAATCAAAACAATAAGCGAGCCAAATGGTGGTAACACAAAAATAAGTAAATGCCACCAACCGCTTCTACCTATATCATGAAATCGGCGAAATAAAATAGCCAATCCTGGAAACATAAGATAAAGCGCTGCTAGGGTTTGTAAATAATAATGCTTAATTCCATCATGCATTAAACTTAAAATCCAGTTTTCATATTGAACTAAACGATTTTCTAACTCAGGTATAGTTTGAAAAATAGGTGAATCCGCCAAAAGAGCAAATATATCACGGACCATAAACTCGTCTAAACCCACCATGTTAAAATACCAATCTAAAGGCATATAATAATAGATAGGTATTAAATTGAGCAGGATTAATATCACCGTCACATAAGCTTGAAAAACCCAAAACTCTTTGAGCCCTGTGCGCGCATTTAGCTGATTCCACTCTTTGAGAGGTTTGATGAAATACTGCCAACCTATTTTATCTGCAAAATTCATATAATAAGACTTAAGAAACTTGAACTTGTAACAGCTCCTTTAGATGCGTGCTTACTAGATAACAATGAATCTGAGTGAGTGGCAATGCATAAATTTGAGCCACAGCCTGAGCATAGTCCTCTAACTGAGCTTGATGTCTCTCTATGAGAGTCAATTCATCGGCAACTTTGTCGGTTTTAAAATCAATAATCTCAGCTCTAATAACTTGATTATCTGTATCTCGAATCAAATGCAACCTATCAATAATACCGCTTAACCAGAGCTCTTGCCCTTCTTCGTTGAGAAGCACATCAAAAGCTTGTTCTTGGTGATACTGTTTGGTCTCTCCTGCTGCAAGCGCAGCATCATGACTCATGATTTGATAAATAGCCTTATTTTCTAAACACTCAGTGACTATTTGCTGAACCAATTCCACCTCACTTACCATTATGCCTTGGTCAGTGCTACTCATTTGATCGAGCCACGAAATATTCTCAAAAGCGGCATGTACATGACTACCTTTGTCCATGGCTTGTCTGCTCACACGTTGCCGCTGGATGAAATTAGGCTCTAGCTCTGTAGTGTGATTTTGGCTGGGTGTTTTTTTGCGCAGTAATGGTTGAGCGTTTGTTAGTGGTTTGAGCTCTTTATCTAGGTTAAGGGTTTCTGTAGCTTCAGTGGGTAGCTTGGGTTCGCTAGAGCCTTCTAAATCTTTGCCCTCTTCTTGTGTCTGTTCTTGTTCCCATAGAGTTAATAAAGTGCCATTATCATTCTCATAAGCAATAGTAGGCTCAGAATCAGCAGCAAAAGCCTCGGCTAACCAATAAGGCAAGGCAATTTTAGCCGCATCATTCATAGCTGGCAAAATCAAATAGCTACTCTGTCTGGCTCGAGTGAGTGCCACATAGGTGGTACAAATTTCGGCATAGGCTTCCTTGTTCTGCCATGCTTGTAGTGCTGTACCTATCTGTGGTACTGTCGACTCTAACCATACAGGCGGGTTGCCGAGCCAGCAACCTGCTGCTGAACCTAGCTCTAAATAATTAAGTTTAGCTCGATTGGGAAATTTAGTGGTATCTTCTATAGCATAAATAGACGCATCAAAGGTCAATCCTTTGGAAGCATGCACGGTCATTACCTCAATGAGACCTTCACCCCTGAGGACTTTTTGATTAAAGCTAGCGAGCTTTTTAGCGACTAAAGCGTAGTCACCTTGGTAGAGTTCTTTATCCAAGCTTTGTAATTGCTGTTCGACGAGTTGACGGCAATTTGCAGCACTAATACTCATGCCTTCGCCTTTTGATATATTGGTTAAATAAGCATCTAACTTCTGCATCAATGCTTGCCAAACCTCTATGAAACCATGCACCTTCACTTGCTGGTGCAAGTTTTGCCAAATAAAAGTACTACTCGAATCTAAGGCTGATAATGGTGCATCTTGTTTATCCTTGGGCAGCAAACTCTTTAAATAAGCATGCAATGGACTCATTAGTAAGTAGCTCCAAGCTCGCTTATCCTTAGGGAATTCTAGCCAATTGAGTAGTTCAATAGTCAAGACTCCTAAAGGGTGTTTGATAATGGGAGTATCTCGACCATTTTCGATGACATTGATATTCTCACTACGTAGTGCTGTAACGACCTCGGCTACTTGGTTATTATTACGGCACAAAACACCCCAATGCAAATTAGGTTGGTCATGAATCAATTCAATGAGGCTCTGATGCAGGAGACTCTTGGTGGCTTCTTTGTCTGCATCTTCTACAGGGTTAAGTTGCAAGACTTTAGCTATACCAGCTTTGTTTTTCAGGGGTTTGGCACTGATGTGCTCTTGCCACTCCCATTGCTCTAGTACTGATTCTCCCCAATAATCCTTGAGTAGCGCGCTATCGCCAAATAAGCGATTTACTAGAGATAAAACTGGAGGGGTCGACCTCCAAGACTCTGCCATTTGTTCTGGCTCAAATTGAGGGTACTGCTCTTGTAATTGACTAAATAATTTGTAATCACCGCCCCTAAATCCATAAATACTCTGCTTTTTGTCTCCTACCACTAAGACACTATGGTCTTCTGTATGCAGAGCTTCTTGTAAAAAAGGTTCAATAATCGCCAAATCCTGACCACTAGTATCTTGAAATTCATCTAAAAACCAGTGCTGATAGCTCGCATCTAAACGGAATTTTAACCAATCCATTTTCTGGGCAAGGATTTCATCTTGCTGATTATAGAGCCATTCATGGAGCAAGCTCCTGACTAAATCAAAAGATAATTTACCCTGCTCTACAAACCAGCGATGATACACATCATAGTAACGCTCAAGAAATACAGTTAAAGAACGTAATCGCTGCTCTTGCTTGAGTAGCTCCTGTGCCGCAGCAGATTTTAGACAGGCTTGTAGTGCATGAATAAAAACAGGTGCCGCAGTGGCTTTAGCTTGGCTGTAGGTTAATTCTGGGCTACCGCCATTGAGCAGCTCTAATAGCTGGGCTCCCAAGGTACCGCTAAACGCTGTCTTGTAATCTGCCTTTAGCATATTTTCACTAAATTTGATTTTAAACTTAGCTGCTGTGGCATTGACCTTGCCTGCTTTAGTGAGGAACTCTGGGAATTGCTCTTCTAAGACTTCACATTGCTTTTTATAATCTTCGTTGCTTAATAAGTAACTCTGGTATTGAGTGGCTAATTGAGCCACTCCAGCAAATAAATCACCGTCAAAGCGTGCTTTTTCCCAAAGACTTAAGGTGTCTCGAATAATTAACTGTACTTGGCCATTGATATTAAACGCCTCTTTACCCTGCAAAAGAGCCGTGATAATCGTGATAAAATCAGCAGCTACTTGGCTCTCATCTGCTAAAACTTGCTGTAGCACTTCTTGAGCCATGCTCTGTGTCTCATTTTCGTCTACCATTTGCAGTTGACCTACCATACCTAACTCATGCTGCATCATAGATAACACTTTGAAGCAAAAGGCATCTAAGGTTGACAAGAACATCTTAGGCAATTGCGTCAAAGCCTGCTCTAACCACTCTAAAAGTTGTGCTTGAGATAGAACCATGCCTATTTCAGAGGATAATTGTGCGGCATCTTTGGTATCTAAGCTTCCATCAGCCAGCTTTTTGAGCCATTGCTCCCTAAACTCACCTGCTGCCTTCTTGGTAAAGGTAAGCGCAGAGAATCCCTTAGGCTCTAGACCAAGAGCCATGAGTGCAATCATGCGTGTGGTGAGACGGTATGTCTTACCCGACCCTGCAGAAGCAAGAATCATCTCATAAGGTTTTAAACTCTTAGCCTGATTCATCATGCAAAACTATTAACTCCTTGTTTAAGGTTCCATAAGCCTAAATCATCATATTTGACGGCTTCATTCATAGGTTCAAAAACCCCGTGCTCAATTTGATTCATCAGGTCACAACTCAGCTTCCATGCTGATTCACTTAAATTAGCGTCATAATTCTGCCAAAAACTATAACCCACATCATCTAGCTCAGGAGGCAAACAACCATAAGCCAGAACAATAGGCTCACGACAGCTATAATACTCGTGACTTTGTTCCCAAAGATAAGCATAGAGAGGTAGTTGCAATTGCTGCCATTGCATCATCATCGTCTCACCTTTTTGATCCAGCTCTTCTACTTGTAACGAGGCTAGCGATTGTAAGTGCTGTGGAGTTTGGGTGGTCGCCGTGACTTTTTTGAGGTACTTGTATTTCAAATTATCCTTTGCCCTTACTTTATTTTGTACTTTGTAATCAATGAGCAGCCAACCTTTATCAGGGTGGTAATCAATCCTATCAATTTTTCCCACTAAGGTGAAAGAGTCATGATTGACCTCCATTTTATATTCAGTGTATTTAATCTGCCAGCCTTGCTTGCGGTGCCCTGCTTGAGACTCTGACCAACGATTGAGGCGGTTGAGTAGTGATTGTTTTTGGAGCAATAAGTTCAGTGGCAATGAATCCCCAAAGTGCGCATAAAAAATCTGATCTAGACGTTTCTTAACCCATTTTCTAATCAAGGCTGCTTCGGTACTATTTCTGAGCTCTTCATCACTGGCGAAGTCATCTAGGAGTTGGTGCGCTATATTGCCTAAATCTTGAGCTTGTAATTCATGATTCTGCTCATGTACAGATTCCATACCATAACCATGTTTGAGTAAAAAGCGTCTTGGGCACGCCATATAATCCTGGAGCTTAGAAGCACTCATACGCTTGAATGAGGCAGGTTCACCAAGGAGATCTAAATTCAACTGCCAATCTTGGGTAAAGCTTGCCATTTTTTCGCTCACTTCTGCTTCTTCAACCTGTAATTGCAGCACTCGTTTAGCGAGAAATTCTGCCTGCACACGCATTAGAAATCGGCAAGGTTCGTACAAATTACCTGCCTTATCTTTTTTAATCAGCAGTCCTTTGATACCTCCTCGATTCTCTGATGCTAAAGCATTACGCGACGCCATCGCATAAGCTAGCAAGTAGGCGTCGCGAGCCTCGCGCTCATCATCACCTGCAAGAGACAGAGCTTGCTTAATCTCGGGGTAGAGCCATGGCTCACCTCCTATATTTTCAGGCAACGAGCCTTCATTTAAATCTGTAAGGATTAACCAAGGAGCTGCTTCATACATCATTTCAGCCCAACCACGCACGAGCAGTTCCACTTGGGTATCATAACTAGGCTGCACTTGTTTGGTTATTTTTGAAGCCAACATATTGAGAATATCCAAAACCTTGAACTCAAAATTAGCCTGCCACTTTTCTACATTAGAAATATAATCAAACCAGCATTTAAGGAGAGTTTGGACTTCTTGGCTATCAACACTACTACCCCCCTTGATGTCTTGTAATCGAGTTAAAGAGAGGAAACTCTGTTCTAGCCACTCGATTAAATCAGTTGTTTGAGTTAGTGCCAAACAGCGCCTACGCTCTAACATAAGCTGATTCACTAAAGGCGCTAAAACATCTTGATGCTCTTGCGAGGCTCCGTAGAGCTGCCAATCATTAATCGCCGTAATAGGTTTATGCTCAGGCAGCAAGAGTGATTGCATGAGATTATCATAAATTGCGACCAAATCATACACACTCATCCCCAGATAGTTCGCCACCATCGGATAATCTATCAAAGCTCTAAACCTATCCCAAGTCGGTTGCTCTAACCAAGCCACCCACGCTTTTAAACAGTTGGTCCAAATATGGGTGTCGAGTGGCTTAGGAGCTAAATTCTTAGTCTTCCATCCTGCTTGAGTTACTGCATTTTCAATGAGGTTCGCATGTTGAGGTTTAATCACAATAAGCGACACATCTGTATTACTTAGCTCTGCTTGAGTTTGCCAGTCATTGAGAGTAGAAACAACTGCATCTGCCTGTTCATAAGCTGTTTGCGCAATAACGACATCTAGCACATCAAACTTATATTCCAACCATGCTTGAGTTAAAGGTAAGCCCCATTCATTAAATTTGAATTCTAAGCTCTGTGGTGCTGCAATTAAGTGAGTCATTTCACAACCTGCGTCTAAGTAAGTCTGGTAATAAGCCTGTTGACTACCCTCTAACTGACTCACACCTGCCATGACAATTTGCTCAGGCAATTTATCAATAAAGCTTTTATTTGCTAGGTATTGTTGTTTGGCCTCGGCTAAGCCCAATAACCCGACTTGAGCTAACTGAGAGCTAATAGTCTGCTCCCAGTCAGCTAATAGCTTCCATTTACGCTGCTCAAAACTCCCCTCTAAACTAGCAGCACCCTGGGCTAGAGTCAGTGCAGACTTTGCCAAATAACGGCGCAAATCTGTAATTGATTGAGCTAGCTGGCTGACTTGAGTTGATGTTAAAGTCGCCTTAGGATCTGCATCTGTAGTTTTGGTTAGATTAGCCTCTGTGCTAGTAAGGTTAAATGCCTCTGTCGCGTAGCGTTGCCAACGCATTTGCTCATAGGGTTGATTAAGTAAATCCAACCACAACTGATGCTCAAGCTCCAAAGGAGCAACCGCACCACTTAACCCTCCTATCTGCTGGTCTAATTTCTGTAATTCTTTTTGCCAAGTATCTGGAGTTTCGATACGTGGCGACAAGCACCCTCCACGCTGAGCTAATGCCATGCGCAAGCGAACCGCAGAGGCATCTGTTGGCACCACAATCAGCAAATCAGTGAGCTCTCCTTGCTCTTGCTTATAATCCCATAACCAATCTACCAAAAGACTTATAAAAGGCTTGTTCCAGCCTAGGAACTCTTTTTTAATGTTGGTTAAATTTTGTTGCATAGCTGGTTACTCTTAATGTTGATTAAGCCAAATTTAACTCGTATTTAAAAGTACAAACCGAGCTTAATTTTCATCTCTTGGTATACTTCTTTTTTCTCTGTTAATTAATCAAATAACTTAGTATCAAAAAAGTCAGCGACTTCATCTTCGTCAAGCTCACGATTCATTTCTTCTTCGTAGTTGATAATCTCTAAATGCCCAATTAATGGATCTGCTTGACTCTCAAATTCCTTGATGAAACTTGAGGGTTCACAACCATGAACATCTCCATACTTTCTACGTGTGAGACAATAACTCAAATACAATTCATCTTGGGCTCGTGTCATACCTACGTATAGCAAACGCCTCTCTTCGTCTAGATTACCCTCAGAAACACTGCGTGAGTGAGGCAAAATACCTTGCTCAAGTCCCACAAGGTAAACCACTGGGTATTCTAAACCTTTTGAAGCATGTAAAGTAATTAGACTCACACCTTTTTTCTTGTCCAAGTCTTCGTTCTCATTATCAGACATGAGAGCTACTTGGTCGATAAACTTTTGCAGAGTCTCACCATGCTTTAGTGAGCTTTCTAACGAAAACAGTACTTCATAGATGCCTTCATCACGCTGGGTGATTTCTTCAGGAGTTTTGCATTGACGATGCATCCACTCTGTATAGCCCATCTCATCTAACCATTCTTTAAAGATAGCGTGCGTATTTTGAGGCTCTTCTTCGATTTTGATTCGGCAATTATTGACCTGTTCAACAAAGGTTTGCACAGCATTTTGCGCACGAGTGGAAATGAGTTGGTAAAAGTGCTCAGATTGCAACGTTTTCCATACAGACTCTCGGTATTCACGACTCGTTTCCAGAGCGAGACCTATAATTTTATCACCGATACCCCGTGCTGGACGTTTAATAACTCTTAGTAAAGGAATGTCGGCATCTGGGTTGATGAGTATTTCTAAATAAGCCAGCAAATCCTTAACCTCTCTTCTATCATAGAAACTCTGGGCGCCAATCATGCGATACGGAATCTGGAGCTCTCGCAAAGCATGCTCCACTTTTCGAATTTGCCCATTGGTTCTAAATAAAACGGCTATGTCTTCCCACTCTCGTTTTTGAGCTTTATGTTGGGTGTCGATATCGTCTGCTACCCATGCCGCTTCTTTATTATCATGAGGCATGATGAGCATTTTTACGGGTTGACCACCTATCTTTTGTGAGCGTAGCTGTTTGTCTCTACGTTGAGCGTTATGTTTGATGAGAGTATTAGAAATCTCTAAAATAGACTGAGTACTGCGGTAGTTATCCTCTAATTTAATCACTTTAGCTCCTTCAAACATGGAGTCAAACTGGAGCAAGTTTTCAACCTGAGCCCCACGCCAACCGTAGATACTCTGATCATCATCACCCACAACGCAGATATGAAAAGGCTCTTTAGTAAGTAAATGCAGCAGTTCCATCTGACAACCATTGGTATCTTGAAATTCATCTACGGTAATATGGGTGAATTTCTCTCTCCAATACTCACGCTCCTTTGGATGCTCTTGCAATAATTGTACAGATAATAGTAATAAATCATCAAAATCAACCGCATTGCGCAATTTAAGCTCTTTTTGATAAGCGTCGATAATAGCGACTACTAAGTCATCCGCAATTTGGCGCTTGTCTAAGATACCATTTTTGACTTGTGAGAGTACTGATAGCACATCTTGCGGCTTGAGCTTTTCTTTGGCACCACCCTGCTCAACAATGATTTGCTGAATCAGCCCTTTTTGATCAGAACCTGACACAATAGAAAACTTGGATTTATAACCCAGACATTCAATACCTCTACGCAAAATCTGCACACACAAAGAATGAAAAGTACCAATCATTACTGATTTAACCAGCTTAGCTCCTAGCATTTCTTCAAGCCTCTCTCGCATCTCACAAGCTGCTTTGTTGGTAAAAGTCACTGCAAGTAATTGCTCTGGGAGCACACCTTTTTCTAGCAAA
>Ga0209533_1002655_pt1 | contig 16096 bp, 18 predicted proteins | sample COG_04_FD_184748 | JGI IMG/M metagenome (GOLD analysis project Ga0209533, IMG submission 184748) | Pelagic Microbial community sample from North Sea - COGITO 998_met_04 (SPAdes) (version 2) | ecosystem: Environmental > Aquatic > Marine > Neritic zone/Coastal water | place: Helgoland, sampling...
CATAAAATTGTTTATTATCATATAATATATTTTCTGGAGCTGCAAAAATTAATATATCGCCTAATTGTATATTTATATTATTTTTGGGTGAATCTTCCATTACCTTATATTTATAGTAGAAATTATTATCATTTACGAAATGATATTAAAGATATATAAGTGTTATTTATTAATAGTATGTTAAATATCGATTATGATTTATCATCATTAAAAGATATAAATTTTATTAAAGAATATAAACTTATTGAAAAATGTTGGGCAAAAAATAATAAAACATACAATATTATCAAATATGACAAAAATTATATCACATATGATATCCTTTATTTAATAAAAAATATTCGATCAGTAATTATTTCTTCTCTTAATAAAATTAATGTATTTTCTCCACCAAAAGCAACAAATATTATAGTATTTATGAATACGTATGTAGAGGAAGACTGTATTGCTGAAGAATATATTGAAGGGACTATGATTAATTTATTTTATGATCATGATATAAATAAATGGGAAATTGCTACTAAAACTAGTGTAGGTGGTAATATTACTTATTTTAAAGATCAACCTATCTTTTCAAAATTATTTTATGATATTTGTGATGAACTACATATTGACTTTGAAGTATTATCTAAAGATTATTGTTATTCTTTAGTAATGCAACATCCAAAAAATAAATTTGTTTTACAAATTTATGAAAAACGATTATATTTAATTGCATGTTATAAGATTGATAATTATAAAATATCAGTAATTCCACGAGAACATGTTACTCTACCAAATAATATATTTTTACCAAAAAGATATGATATGTTATCATATACTGATTTATATAATAAATATGGATCTATGAATACTGATGCAAATCTATTGGGTGTTATGATTTATAATAAAAATGGTGATAGAACTAAAATACATAATCCAAATTATCAAAATATAAAATATTTACGAGGAAATAATACAAAACTTCAATTTCAATATTTATCATTAAGAAAGGCTGGATTAGTTAAATCAAATTTACAGTATTTCCCTGAAAATAGTAAGCAATTTTTATTATTTAAAAATCAAGTTCATATTTTTACAGATACTTTATATGAAAATTATATTAGATGTTATATTAAAAAAGAAAAACCCTTAATTGAGTTTCCAAAACAATTTCGATTACATATGTACACGCTACATCAATATTATTTATCTATCAAAAAAACCAAAGGATATATCAATAAAAATATTGTTATACAATATATTAATAATCTTGAATCAGCAAAGTTAATGTATTCATTAAATTATAATATGCGGACATTTGCTAAAACCATTGTAGATCCATCACTTGAAATGGAGAGTTCAGATTCAATGGACACTAATTAATTTAATATAAATTAAATATGTTATATTAAATTATTTATTAATTGTTTCTAAAATTGTTTCTAAAATTTTTTCATAAAATTTTATAGCAATACTTGCTGAATTGTTAATGTATTCTACTACAGTAGATTTTTCGGTTGGAGTATTAAATGCTAATCGTATAATACTAATATTAATATGTGGATGTGGCTTTTGAAATCCACAGAATGATAATGTTTTATAATTTTCATAATATGTATTATATAATGTATATTCTAATATTTTACCGATAGTATAATCCTCATTTTCTAATATAATATCGAAACAATTAGGAATTGTAATTTCACTATTAATTATTAATTTAATTTGAGTAGAATATATTTCTATAATAGTATTTAATCGTTCGATTAAATTTCTAATTGCTGTAATAATAATATGTATATTAGTATATACATTTAATGTTTGTATTTTAAATTCAAATGAATCTGGTATATATATACGTTTTGCATGTAAATTTATCCAATCTTGTAAATGAAATTTTACATCTGAACTTTCTGAATATTTTAATTTTAATTCTTCCTCTTTATTTGATTTTGCATCTTCTATTGCATTATAATCAGGCGTATTACGATAACTACATGTTGACACTACATTAAATGAACCATTATCTTTTGCTGTTCCAATACTAAATAAACAAGACAATTTTAAATGTTCTCCAGGAATTGTTTCTGAAATTTGTGGTCGTAATCTACAAAAATCTATATATTCTTTAGTAATATTATTTGGTGGAAAAATTTTTTTTGTTGTTGCTGCATCTAAGTATTTATCAGTTTTTAAATTTTTTATTTTAAAATCACCACTAGTAACATATATAATTGTATCACTATTATTTTTCACATCTATTTCAAGAATATAATCTTTTAATGGCATTTCAAGATCAGAAATATGTATTGGTATACACGATAATCGTTGTTTTAAAATTTCATTATTTAATCGACTTGTATTAACTGTAAATACCGCATCATTTTTTTCATGGGGGAAAGTTTTAAAAACTACAGTTGGTATATCTGATACTATAACTCTTCTAATAGCATTTGCATAACTAACATTAATATTATTAATAGTAAATTTAAGAATATTATTTTCTTCAATTAAATCTATAACTTGCGGATCCATTATGATATTTATAGATAATAAATTATTAAATCAATTTTCTAAAATAAATAAAATATATTTATTTAGTAATAAATAAAATTAGTTTAAAATAATGAATCTAAATAAATATTATAATATAATGAGTCTTATATTATATTATAGTAATCTTTGTAATAATTGTAGTGATATATTACCTAAATTATCACAATCGCAAATTAAAAATGATATTCATTTTTTATGTATAGATAATCGTATAAAAAAACCGGATGGTAGTACATATATTATTTTATCTAATCAAAAAGAAATTATAATGCCTCCTACTATTAATAAAGTTCCCGCATTATTATTATTAAATCGTGGAAATCAAGTTATTTATGGATCAAATATTATGGAATATTTACAACCTAAACAAACTTCTGTTATTGAAAAAACAAGCAATGATGATCTAGGATCATTTAATTTTGGCGATATACATAGATCTGGTGTTATATCTGATAATTATAGTTTTTTAGATCAAACCAATGAATCTATGTCTGCTAAGGGCGATGGTGGATTAAGACAATTAAGAAATAATGCTACTTTAGAATACATTGATCAAATTGAAACTCCTCCGGATAATTATACACCTAATAAAATAGGTGATGTATCAATGGAAAAAATACAACAAGAAAGAGAAAAAGGTATGTAATTTATTAAAATATTAATATTAAAATATTAATATTAAAATATTAATATTAAAATATAAAGATTTTTTATTTAATGTAATATATGAATAAATCCGATTTATTAAACGCATTTAATAATCATATTATAGATTTTTTTGATGATATAATAAAGATTTTCCCTGATAATGTAGATATTCAATTGTCTAAAACAGCATTAGTTACTATTAGAAAAGTTAATCCAAAATTAACAATTAGAATTTGGAAAGATTATATATATGATAAATATAGTTCGGAAATTGAAAATGGTAATATTCGTTTTTTTATTGAAAAAGATTATGCTGATGATTTGAAATATACCGAAAATATATCTAGTATTCTTGAAAAAATTGCTACCTTACGTGACCCTATCAAGCAACTAAGTGAAGAAAATTTACAAAAATCTATACAATATATACAAAATTTATCGAAATTATGTAATATGTATTATTTATAATTTAAATATAATATATTTATTATTAAATATATTATGACAGAAAAATTTACTCAAATATGTAAAGATTTTATAAATGATTTAATTAGAACTTTTCCTGATAAAATAACTAATAATAATAATGCTTATTTATATAACTTTATTAATAATGAAGACGAAGAGAATTTATCTTTAGAAATTATTGGTGCTGATGGAGAAGTTAATAAGTTTCCCAACATGTATGAATATTGTAAAGAAATATATCCTAAACAATTTTTTAATATATTATATGAAAATGAAGAAATATTTCTTAATCAAGATAAACTGGAACTATTACCAGGTATAAATTTTATAGAACTATGGAATGAAGATATTAGTGATAATACAAAAGCAATTATTTGGAAGTATTTACAATTAATTTTATTTTGTATTATTAATGAGTTAGATTCGGATGAATCATTTGGTGATACCGCCAAATTATTTGAAGCTATTAATCAAGATGAATTTAAAAAAAAAATAGAAGAAACGATTGATCAAATGGGTAATATATTTAATAAAGAACATTCTACTGATAATGTTGATAATGTTGATAATACTGATACTGCTGATAATACTGATAATAAAAAACAACATCATACAGATCTTCCTAATGCTGAAGAACTACATTCACATATTAATCAAATGATGGAAGGTAAATTAGGATGTCTGGCAAAAGAAATAGCTGAAGAAACTGCTCAAGATTTAGATATAAATATTGAAAATGTAGAATCGGTCGATGATGTATTTAAACAATTATTTAAAAATCCTGGTAAATTAATGAATTTAGTTCAAACTGTAGGTTCTAAATTAGATAATAAATTAAAATCAGGCAATATTAAGGAGTCGGAATTGCTTGCTGAAGCATCTGAATTAGTTAATAAAATGAAAAATATGCCTGGAATGGGTGATTTTGAAAATATGTTTTCTAAAATGGGATTACCTGGTATGGGAAAAGGGGCGAAAGGTGGAAAAGTAGATATGGGGGCATTTAGTAAAACGATGGAACAAAATATCCGATCTGCTAAAATGAAAGAAAGAATGCGAACAAAATTAGATAATAATAATAATACTAAAAGTATACTTGAACAACTAACAAATAAAGCCACTGAAATTAATAGATCAAATGATACAACTAAACCAAATGATACAACTAAACCAAATGATACAACTGATAATACTAATTTAAGTGACATATTAAACGATATTAATCTAGATCAAATGAAAGAATATATTTTTTCTACAGGAGATACTGTAGAAAGAAGTAATAAATTATCTAATAAAAAAAAGAAAAAACCAAAAGGTAAGAAAAAGTAATTTATAATTATATTAGTTATATGATTTTTTATATAAATAAAATAATTAAGAATATATATAATGTCTACTCCTATTTGGTTAAATGATCCAACTATTTTATTAAAACAAGATAATATAAGTGAATTATGGCCTAATGCTAAAATGACTACTGAAGAAAAAATAAATGCTATTACTAGATTAGTAATATTATTGACACTTTTTGGATATTTATTAACGTTAACGTTTAAAATTGTTTACATTGGTATCATTACTTTAGTTAGTATAATTGTATTATATTTAATACAACGAAATATTAATTCGAAAAAATTAGATAAAGCCAGTGTTCATGAAGCATTTTCTAATAATTTATCAAATCAATATCAAGCAAATACAAATAATTTTACTAAACCAACCGCTAAAAATCCTTTAATGAATATTTTAGTTCCAGAAATTATGTATGATCCAAAAAGAAATAAAGCGGCACCAGCATTTAATTCTACTGTTGAAAAAAATATAAATGATTCTGTTAAAGAGTTTATTGAAAAACCTTTTAATGATAAAAATATTCATAAAAAACTATTTAAAGATGTTGGCGACGAAATGATGTTTAATCGATCTATGTTACCGTGGAATTCAATGCCAAATACACAAATTCCGAACGATCTTAATGCGTATAAAGAATTTGTATATGGTAATATGATATCTGGGAAAGAAGGTAATCCTAATGCTTTAGAAAAACTTAATAGTGGAGCCTATAATTATATTAATCCATAAGAATAGTCTATCATTAATATATAATGGCAGAAAATTCCGATCCAGAAAATTCTTATCCAGAAAATTCCGATCCAATAACTACTAAACAACTAGTATCAAACTCGATTAATGATGTACATAATTTATTGCATAAGAATTCAGATACTATGGTCGATGGAATAACCGATAAATTACATGTATTGGTAAAAGAACGTATGGGATCGACTGGGGCTAAAGTGTTTGAACAAGCTACACCTATACTAAAACCAATGATGAAGAGTATAATTACAAATGCTATAACTAAATCGAATAGAACCACATTAAATCAAGTAAATAATACTGCCATTGGTGGTAAAATGCGCAAATCTCATAAACACAAATCTCATAAATGCAAATCTCATAAATGCAAATCTCATAAACACAAATCTCATAAATGCAAATCTCATAAACACAAATCTCATAAACACAAATCTCATAAACACAAAAAATATTAAATAGTTAAATTGATTTTTACTTAAAATATTATATTAAATAATTATATATATAATGTTTTCTATTAGTCAACCATTTAATAATATATCCCGAATTGGAAATGATGAATGTGATATGACAAATAAAAATAAACAAAATATAAATGCAAGTAACTATGCCCTTGAAAATTATATGGTTTCTTCATCTTTAAACAGTACTATTAATTTAGCAACAAATCAACCTAATGTATTTTTTCAAGGTAGTCCAGCCGGTGGAATAAATTCTAATAATATTGATAAAAATACATCTTTAAAATTTTCACAATTAGCTCGAACACCAGAAAAAGCCACTTATCAAGAAAGATTATTTTCCACCGTACCATATTTAGGAAAAGGTCCATCAAATATTGATGTAGAATGTGATCTAACAAATTGTAATATTAATAGTAATAGAAAAAGTGCCGATCAAAATAGTGAAGTTGATCATACTAATTTAATATATTATCCACTTATTCCATCTTTAGAAGCAACTATTAGCAATCCAGCGAATTTAGTTGAAGGTGTTGCCGCAGATGGATGGGTTAGAGGTGGTATTCCTTCAAGAATTCTTAATCGGGAATAAAAATATAATTTAATATAATTTAATATAATTTAATAATTTAATAATTTAATATAATTTAATAATTTAATATATAATTATATTATAATAATGGAAGGTCCTTTAGAAATGGTTTTACATGGCGCTATAATTGCTGGTATTGCATATTTATTAATGATATATCTTTTAAAACAATCAAATACTGTTGCTTTAACAAGATCGGTTTTGTTCGGATTACTTACTTCTGTATATATGATTGTATTTGGTCATAAATTACCTACTAGTATTAATCCTAATTTATAAAGAATTATTAATATAAGTATTTGAAAACAACTTAATAATAATATAATATTTATTATTAATTTATTATGATAAATAATATTTCAAATAGTTCAGATATTTCAAATAGTTCAGATATTTCAAATAGTTCAGATATTTCAAATAGTTCAGATATTTCAAATAGTTCAGATATTTCAAATAGTTCAGATATTTCAAATAGTTCAATAAATTATATCGCAGATTTTGTTTGTACATATAATTTAATCGATGATTTATCAGAATCTAATCAACTTTATCAAATACAACTTTTACAAGCATTTAATATAGATATTTTTGATGATACAATTGTTAATAAAATAACCGAAGAATTATATGAAAAATTCAAAACAAATACATATATAGAACAAATTATCGCATCAACTAATAAAGATATTATTAATGATGAATTAATATTATTCAGAATGTGTTTTGGATTCCATACTTTTAATTTAATTCATTCTATATTATGTTCTCTTATTAATAATCTACCTATTAATAAAGAAAAATTTCAGAAACTTATTAATTATAATTTTATATAAACTTTCAGAAACTTTCTTTATTTATTTATTATTATATTAAAAAATATATTATTATAATAAATATAATGACATCTACGAGAGATAAAAATAGTACTGGCAATTATTGTCTTGAACAAAGAGGTTTAGCTGATACTAGAAATAATTTAGCATATTATAATGGACCAAACGGTCATGCTGTAAATCCAGCATTACCGGTATCATATTTAGGAGGATATATGCCACCTGATAATTTATCTTATAATCCAATAGATATAGAGTCAGTATTATTCGGTATTGATTCAACTAACTTAGTAAATCCAAAACCAGATGTTCTTCCACAATTAAAAACTTTACCATCTGTATCTTTTTTTGAGAGAGAACAGGTTATTATGTCAAAAAAAGTTGTTCCTGATTATACACAGCGACCACAATTATAATTAGTTTTTTAAACTTTTTTAAACTTTTTTAAACTTTTTATTTATTAGTGTAAAATATTAATATATATTAATATATATTAATATTAATGGCATTTACACGTGCATATGATGATAAAGATAGAATAAATCAATTATTGGATGAAGATACAACATATAATAAATATATATTAAATGTTCCAGGTAATGGTACAAAACCATATTATATAGAAGATCCACATATTAGATTACAAAAATTTGGTGCAAATTTATCTCAAAATGTAACAAATGTTAATAGTGCATTAAAAGGAATAGATCGACAATTAGATAGAGATTGTATTAATACAAAAAATCCAAATGAAGAACTATTAGAAAATAATTTTTCAGAAATTAATTTTCCAACAAATTCAGCAATTATAACATCCGAATCAAGAACTACTATTCCAGCATGGCAATTAAGAGATTTAGAACAAAATAATCCAACATTTTTATATTATAATCCACAAAATCATACAGAAATACAATTTGATAATAATATTAGTTCAAGAATTTTAGAAAAAGATAATTATAATTCTTGTAAAAAATAAATAATTTTATCTATTTAAAACTTTAGGATAAAGACTTTACTCTTTTAAAAAATCATTTATTAAACTTTAGGATTATAAAGAGAACAAAATCCTTCTTTAATATATTATTGTTTATATATAATGGCAGAATTAGCAATACCTTTAATTGGATTAGGGTTTTTATATGTTATTTCTAATAAAGATAATAACAATGAAAATTATGTTAATATGGGCAAACAAGTAAATCAATCACAAATGCCAATTGTTAATGTTCCTAGTAAAAATTTTCCTGTAGAAAGTAAATTGATTGATACAAATAACGCTAATTATACAAAACGGTATATTAATCCGAATCAAACAACCGATAAATTTTTTAACAATAATGTATCTACTTTACAAAATCAAAACTATCAACAAACAAATAATTTTGATAATAATAAATCTAATAATAAATCTAATAATAAATCTAATTCCGATTATAATAGTCTTACTGGAAATTCTATAGATACATCGGATTTTAAACATAATAACATGGTTCCTTTTTTTGGGTCAAAAGTTAAAGGTCCACAAATAGATTCAATGCATTCAAAAAGTATATTAGACAATCAACAAGGTGCTGGAAATTATCATATTCAAAAAGTTGAACAAGCTCCTCTATTCAAACCAGGCAATAATATACAATATACTCATGGTGCACCCAATAGTAGTGATTTTATACAATCTAGACAATTACCCAGTACTAAAGTTTCAAATGTATTACCATGGAAACAAGAGCAAGTTGGGCCAGGATTAGGTTTAGGATCTACAACCGAAGGTATTGGTGGATTTAATTCTGGTATGTTAAACCGTGATGCATGGGCTCCACCAACCGTAGATGAACTACGTGTAAAAACTAATCCTAAAATATCATATGAACTTTCTGGACACGAAGGTCCAATTAATTCAAAAATACAAAATCCCGGAATTCAGGGTACTGTAGAAAATAATCGTCCTAATAAAGATTTTGAACTTGGTCCTCAACGCTGGTTTACTACTACCGGATCATCTATTGGACAATCATCTATTCCAGAATATGTTATGCCCGACGGAAATAGAACATCGACATCTAATGAATATTTTGGTGTTAGCGCAAATGATGGCAACTCTAAAGCATCATATACTAATTCCCACTATGAACCATCAAAACGACCAGAATTATGTGCTACTGATATTAATCCTGCATCAGCAGTTGGACATGCATCAGCGAGTGAATCTGATTATGGTATTAAAGGATATAATATTTTAAATAATAATAGAAATAATAATTGCCAAGCAAACAATAATGGAACTGTAGGAGGTATTAATGGAACATTTAAAGCCATGCTTGCACCAATTGTTGACGCATTACGTCCTACTAGAAAAGAAAACGTTATATGTAATGCAAACACAACTGGTAATGTTGCTGCGTTAGTTCCAAATTTACCTATTACTAATCCGGAAAATAAATTAAAAACTACTATTAAAGAAACTACAAGTGATAAAATTGGTCTTAATTATTTAAATGTTTCACATCTATCTGTACCTGAAGGCGGATACCAGTCTACACAAATTCAAATTAAAGAACAAGAAAGAAATAAATGTGATTCATCGAATATGGGATTTGTTGGTGGTCCATCTACATATGAAGCGCAAATGAATGTTAGTGCTTGGGATAATCAACGTAATAATATTAATAAAACGCATGAAAATTGGACAATGCAAGGTAATATGGCAATGCATAATAGTAATACTAATTTAGATATTGGACGACGAGATAATGACCGTCTTAATGATAGGATGCAAGCACAAGATTTTCAATTACCAAAACAAAACTCTATAGCTGATACTATTCCTTCATCTGATTCATATGGTAAAATTAATATGCCTCAAGAATATAGTCAATCTGTCAATTCCGAACGTATTAATCCAGATATGCTTTCTGCATTTAAAAATAACCCATATGCTCATAGTGTTACTAACTTTTAAATAAATATTAACTTTTACATTTTTAATATTTATAACTGTGCTATTGGTAACATACAATCTCCGAAAACTATGTAAATTATTATAAATAAACAAATATTATTAGTTTATCTTAGCAATTAGATAAATTTATTTTCATATTAAGGGATTTAAGGGGATATCTCCTTATTACTTTAATATGAAAGAAAAATTAATTATTCATGAAACTATTATTGAAAAATTAGATTATTTTTTACAAGAGAAAAAAATACCTAATATAATATTTCATGGTCCTAGTGGATCTGGAAAACGTACATTAGTATTTTCATTTATTAATAAGATTTATAATAATATTAGTGTAAAAAATGAATATATTATGTTTGTTAATTGTGCACATTGTAAAGGTATAAAATTTATACGAGAAGAATTAAAATTTTTTGCTAAAACACACATAAATTATAATGAGGGTAACTTTTTTAAAACTATTATTTTATCGAACGCAGATAAATTGACAATTGATGCGCAATCAGCCTTGCGACGATGTATTGAATTATTTAGTCATAATACCAGATTTTTTATAATTATTGAAGATAAATATAAATTATTAAAACCTATATTATCTAGATTTTGTGAAATATATATACCATATCCTTTAATAAATAAATCTTATATTAATTTATATCAATATAATTTAGAATCTATACAAAATTCTAATTTTAATACTATAAATTATTTAAAAAAAACTTTAATTAATATTAATACACTCGATACTATCGTAACATTATCATCTAAATTATATGATAAAGGACTTTCTGGATTAGATTTAATAAATTATATTAAAACTACATATGATGATAATTATGATAAATATAATTTACTTATAACTATTAGCAAAGTAAAAAAAGAATTAAGAAATGAACAATTATTTATTTTATTTATATTAAATTCTATGTTTTTTCGTTCTGAATCATATTTAGAAAATATATTATCTATGTAAATGGATGATTATTCTATAAATAGTTTAACTGACTCTAAAAACGAATGGTGTGCTCGGCTTGTTAGTATATTAAATTCTACAATTATTCAAGGTATAAAATCTATTTTTAATGAAGCTACTAAATTATGTATAGAAACTAATGAAGAAAATAAATATTTAATGACATTTCAAAACTTATTAAGTCAAATTCCTCAATGGAATCCTAATACTATTGAACAAGAACGTAAACGAATTGAGCAAATTAGTGGTTGTAAATATTTAGAAGAATTAATTACATGTGTACATATTATCCAATTAAAAGCTTTAACCTGTATTAGAGTTGGTCAAAAACAAAAAAAAATAGATATTGATATACCATCGATTGATAAATTCATACATCAAATTTATATTAATACCGCTCGTAAATTATATACCAATATATATCTTTTTGAAAAAGATATATTTCCATTACAAGTTCAAAAAAATAATAGAGAATTAGAAACTCTTGTAAAAGAAGCAATTTTAATTACTATTAGAGATAATATTCCTGTTGAACAAATATTACATGCTTATATGGATGAAACTGAAGAAGAAGAAGTTGTAGAAAATACTAAACCTAATTTAACTGATGTATCTAATAATAAATTATCTACTGAATCGGACCCATCTACTGAACCTATAATATCTAATGAAGCAGAATTATATACTAACCCAGAATTATCGAATAAACCAGAACTTGCTATAAATGATACATTATCTAACAAACTTGATATATCAATCGATGATAAATTAGATATAATAGCTGACAATATTTCAAAAAATAATGAATCAAATGATTTAAATGTATCAAATGAATCAACTATATCAAATGAATCAACTGTAAATAATGTAGACTTTTTAAATAAAGATTTTATAATAGAATCTACTGGTAAAAAACATTTAATTGATGCTCCAAAAGATTTAGAAACTTTACAAAAAAATGCTATAATAAATAAAGAAAAATTAATGAATGAAAATGATGATGATGATGATGATAATATAAAACTAAGTATAGGAGATGATATTCAAATAAATATGGATACTATAAATATATCTAATTCTTTAGAATTAGATTCTAATCCTATTTTAAATGATATAGAACTTTTATAAATTTATTTATTTATTTATTTATTTATTTATTTATTTATTTATTTATTTAGGAAATATATTTTAGGAAGTTATACGTTCAATTAATATAGCTTATTTATCTATATTAATTAAATGGAAAATATATATTTTACGAGTCTAATAATTTCTTTTATATTTTTACTGGCTAAATTTTTTGAAATGAGATTTATTACAAAAGAAAATAAATCTTTTAAAACAATTATAATTGATACTATTATTGTATATTTCAGTGTTGTAATTGGATATCATATTATTACCCAATTTTCTTTAAAAACTATCGCGTTAACTGAAGCCCCTGTTTTTATCGATAAACCCAAATTTTAATTATAAAAATAATATATATCTTTTATATAGTATATGAATACATTATATAAAAGATATATATTATTTTTAATAGGTTGTATCGGTTCACGATTAATTCTTGTGTATATAGCAAAAAATATTTCTACTAATTTATTGAAATATTTAGGTTATTTTTTATTAATACCGGCATTAGGTTTTACATATATATATTTAACTGATAGTAGGAAAACTGGTAAAGAAGTTTTTGGTAATAAAATTTGGTGGAATAAATTAAGACCAATTCATGCTTTATTATATTTTATATTTTCATATAACGCAATAATTGGTAATAAATGTGCTTGGATATATTTATTTATTGATGTACTATTTGGATTAATAAGTTTTTTAACATATCATTTCTTATACTGATTCAAGTATATCAATATTGCATATTTTTGATCCTTTTTTTATTTCTTTCTTAGGAACAATATATTTATTAAAATATTTATTGTTTATTTCATCAATTGGACGATGATTATGAACCTTTCGAGCTATCATTTTATATAATTTAAAATCTGGATATCTCTCTTCTCCATTCGTTTTATATAGTATACTTCGTCCCGTATCATCATCGCACCAACTCATGATTATTTTATATATAGGCTCACGTATTTCCTCTAATGTTTCATATTTCTCTGTAATAAAATCATAGATTGAACATCCTAACCTACATAAATCAAAACTATAATTTGGTTCTATACATGGTTTATCTTTATTATAATATGGTTCGCAATTATATTGACTAGATGCGTCACCTTCATTATGAAAACTATCACTGCAAATTCTATTATTTTTATACTCATAAATTGCTCTTCCAAAATCTATAATTTTAAATATTTTTCCAAATGTTTTTACTTTATAATGTTTATTATTTAATTTATAATATAAATATGTTTTATCAGTTTCTATATACATTATATTATTTGTATGAAGATCATTATGTGTTAAATTAAATAATTTTTGATATGTAATTAGCATCATTAATATTTGTAATATTATTCCTCCTAATTCTTCATGAGTTAATTTATCTTCTATAAATAAATAATCTAATGTATTACTACATTTTTCTAATGCTATAACTTGTATTGGAAATTTATCAATTGATACCATTATACTTTCAACATCTGATGAGTCATCGCTGTATATTTCATCACTATTTTCACTATTTTCACTATTTTCACTATTTTCACTATTTTCACTATTTTCACTATTTTCGGTATTCGATGATCTTGATGAAAAATCAGAATTAGATAAATTAGTCGATTTTGTAGAATTTGAGGATTTTATTGAAGTTATTTTATTATCTTGATTTATAGATGATAAATATATTTCTATAGAAGATATATCTGTATTATTATTGTTATTATTATTATCATTAATATCATCTAATGATGTAATATCTGTTAAATTCAATATATTATCATTATTATCCAAATCATTTAAATTTATATTATCACCTAAATTTAATACTTTTTTATTGCATCTTGTATCTTCTTTAAATAATTCTTTATGTTCAGAATTTATAAATGTAAATAATGTATTCGTATTTTTATGAAAAAAATCTTTATCAGCTAACATATCTATATCATCTCCAATATCTATATGTAAATTTTTCTTATATCCTAAATATGACCCATAAAAATCTAATCCATGAAAAAAATGCAATCTATTATATAATTGACTTGTAAGATATGTGAAAAAACTATCAACATAAGATGAATTATTTTTATCTTTTATTTTATAATGACTATTATCATTTTTTAATTTAGGAAGAGTCATTAAATTATTATCACATATATCATATTGTCCTGCCATATATTTAAATGGATCTAATAATGGACATAATTTAAAAAATATATTTTTTTCTATAATATCATTATTTTCATTTTGAATTCTTCCTAAAAATATATTTTCTGTTTGTTTTTTTATTAATGAATGTAAATTATTTTGATTATTTAAATTTATTGAATTATAATTTGTTTCATTTAATGTGAAAAAATTATTATATAATGGGATATAATTTTGACATGTTTCCATATTTAATAACTCTACATCTTCAAAATTTTTGAATAGATCCAGATTATTTATTTTTTTATAAGATATTTCCATTATCTAAATAATAGATATTTTAATAAATATTATAACTTATTTAGCGTTTTTATATAATTTTTTATTTTCTTAAAGATTATTAAATGACCTTACAACTTAAAAAATTTGATATGAAAAGTATTACATTTAAAGCCGATCAAAATACCGGTCCTGTTATTGTAATGATTGGTCGCCGTGATACAGGTAAGAGTTATTTGGTAAGAGATATGTTGTATTATCATCAAGATATTCCAATTGGAACTGTTATTTCCGGTACTGAAGCAGGTAATGGATTTTATAGTCATCATGTTCCTAAATTATTTATTCATGATGAATATAATAGTGCTATTATTGAAAACATTCTCAAACGCCAACGAACTGTTTTAAAACAGGTAAAAAAAGAAATAGAGTCATATAAACGTTCGAATATTGATCCGCGCGCATTTGTTATTCTAGACGATTGTCTTTTTGATGATAAATGGACTCGTGATAAAATGATGCGTTTATTATTTATGAATGGCCGTCATTGGAAAATCATGCTAATCATCACCATGCAATATCCTTTAGGTATTCCTCCAGTACTAAGAACTAACATTGATTACGTGTTTATTTTGCGCGAACCATATATCGCAAATCGCAAACGTATATATGAGAACTATGCTGGTATGTTTCCAACATTTGAATCGTTTTGTCAAGTTATGGATCAATGTACCGAAAATTATGAATGTTTAGTTATTAATAATAATGTTAAATCGAACAAACTTCAAGATCAAATATATTGGTATAAAGCCGAAAATCATAAAGATTTTAAACTTGGTTCTAAACAATTCTGGGATATTTCTAAGGATTTAAATTCTGATGACGAAGAAGATGTATATGATCCTAATGCACGAGGTCAGGGTAATAGAAAAGGTCCAAAAATTAGTGTCCAGAAAAATAGGTGGT